>Ga0307990_1000739_pt1 | contig 28161 bp, 15 predicted proteins | sample EllFjometagen129_FD_203168 | JGI IMG/M metagenome (GOLD analysis project Ga0307990, IMG submission 203168) | Marine microbial communities from Ellis Fjord, Antarctic Ocean - #129 | ecosystem: Environmental > Aquatic > Marine > Unclassified | place: Southern Ocean | collected 2014-10-08
GCAAGGAAGAACGTTCCGATCCCCTGTCGCCAGGTAGTACTCACCCAGCAGCATGGAGTCCCAGGCGTGTGTCCAAACTCCTTTGCCCACTTTGGTGGGATCGATCTTGTCCACAATCTTCGTCTTGTCGATTTTTTCGTAAACAGCGCGGCGCACAAGACCAAGGTACTCAGGGTTGCCTGTCGCGAGCAGGAATAGGGTATCGGTACCCAGAAAGTCAGGTCTGCGCGTATTTTTGGACTTGCCCGAGACGATCCAGTTCGCCAGGTTGTCTACGATCTTCTCGGTCTTGGGACAGTCATAGGGAGCGGTTGAACTGTAGGCACCCAGGACCGGGAGCGTCAGTTCCACATCGATAGTGTCCGATCCGCGACGGATGCCGAGGGCCAGCTTGCCATTGCCTTTGCGGGTTTCGCTCTCGGTGATGGCGTCTGCCATCACCAGCCAGGCCTCGTTGCCGAGCATCTTGCCATTGGCACTGTAGATGATGTCGTCAACGAAGAGCTTGCCGTCAGCGGGTGAGCCGGTCTTAATCTCCCTGACACCCATATTGGGCCCGAACGGACCGGCGCGGAAGCCTGCCGGGCCGATCCACCCTGCGAAGTTGTCGTAGCCCTTGCTTTCCAAAGCAACGTTGATCAGCGTAACATCGTTCTTCTTCCACTCGTTCGCGGGCGTAAAGTATTCTTCAGGGAAGTCGTCTTCTTCATTCGTGACGAACCATTCGTACTCTTCCCGCTCGCTGCGGAAGGGGATAGCTGGCAGGCCTGCGGCGTTGACCAGGCCCTGGTCGGGCTTCTGGTTCCAATTGTAGCGGATGCGCACGATTCGGGTCACCGTCTCACTCTCAATACGGATCGTTTCCCCGTCGATCCTCGCCTTTGCTGGATAGTAATCCCCTTCGACGTTGGCGACTTCAAAATAGTCCAGCGCATCGCCTTCGGCTTTCAGACCTTTGGCGGTGCCCTCTTTGAAATAGATCGTTGCCTCGTTGAAGCTGACCTCGAAGCGATCAAAGAGCGGACCTGTTGCAGGCGTCTCCGGTTTCGTGTAGACGGCGCCCTCGATCCAGCTCACACAGCGTTTTCCCAACAGCGCCCCATCGGCAGGCTGTGCACTGAACGGGATATGTTGCGTACCCGGCAGGATGATACCGACGTTTGGGGTGTCCTCAGCGGCCAAACGCTGGAGTTCGCGCATCTCCCGGTGGTGCTGACCGAGCGTGTTCAGGTCGGATCCCGGGGGAACGATGAGACCAAAGGGCAGATCTTCATCACCCAGAACCTTGCGCCATTCGCGGGGAATGCGGGGCACGAGCTTATCTTCCATTTCGAAACCGTACTTCCGCAGCTCGTAGGTCGCTTTGTAGGCGTGGTCGAGCGCGGCATAGTCAGAGGGGTTTTCACTTTCAAGAAGCTGCTGGTAGATCATATAGGGGTAGTCGTTGCCAAGTTGAACCACGACCGCCTTGAGCGCGGTTCCGGCCAGCGGATGCAGCGTCCCATTGTAGCCTCCGTAAGGGAAGCGCGTATCGTGAATGGTGTTCTCAGGAGGCGTCTTCTCCCTGCTGCTCAAGGGCACACCCTTACGTTCGGCATCAAGCATGGTTTCGTACGCATTGACACCCTGCGCAACCCGTCTGTCTTCATACAACGTCGGCGTCTCCAGCAGTGCCTCGCGACTCAGCCAGCTGTTAGCAAATGCGGAGCCCAGATTGACATCGAGGATGCCGATGGGAACATCGGTCTCTTTGACCAGATCGCGTCCGAGATAGTACGCGGAGTCCGTCATTTTCAGGGCGGTACCCTTGTCGACGACAGCCCAGCCGTCCGTCGCTTCGGTCGTTAAATCATTCAGGGGCTCCGCTGAGGAGATGGCCTTGATTGAAATCGTCCGTAACATGAAATTCGGCTTGGTCGCAGCAGCGACCTTCTTGCCTGCAGCGTCCCTGCCAAGCGAGATATCGATCGACGTTTGCCGAGCATGAAGGAATACGTCACCAACAACTACGTCCTTGATATCGACGGTCTTGCTCTTCGAGTTAACAGACAGCTTCGCACCTTTAGCGGATGCCGCAACGGGATCGAGCGTGACCGACCAGTTCCCGTCGTCGTTGGCTTTAGCGGTCTTCTTTTGACCGCTGAACGTGACGGTGACCTCCGCGCCTTTCTTAGCGCTACCACGGATCACCAGCGGCTTGTCCCGCTGAAGAACCATGTTGTCGGTAAAGTTCCTGTTCAGCTCCAAAGCGTAGGTGTTTCCTGCCAGTGCGGCAATAAACAGCAGCACCAATCCTATCTGTCGTGTCATCATGTTGCTCTCCTTTTGTTATTGTTAAAGCCCATTAGCCACCCGGCAATGAAAGCCGACTGTTTCAGCCTCCAGCTACCTGTCTTGCCGCCTTCCCATACATTCTCAGCCTCGAAGATATCGTGCAGTTCCATGATTAGCTGGTTCCTTCCATACAAAAGAGGGTGATGCCTGAAACAGTCTTCAAAACTTCAGATAGATCGTTCTGTGGATATTCTGACCCATCCAGTTCGGCCTGCCCTGCGGTCCCATACCCGGTGCATCGACGGGTTTGCCGATCTTATTGCCCTGCGGCGGGATGGCATCCAGAAAGGAAAGATCGCCCAGGGGAAAGGGCGGATCGGTTGTTCTATTGTCCTCAGCCCTGGCGTAGTCGGCACTGAAGTTTCGAAAGAAGAGCGATTCATCGTCAGAAACAAAGGTCAGGTCACCCTCGTCTGTGTGTAACACCACCCAGCGGACGTCGGCGTGGTAGCCTTTGAACTCGGGATAGTCGAAAGGATCGACGCTTTCCGTGTGACCCGTGGCGGTCTGATTGTAGTGCTTGTTCCAAACACCCCAGGTCGGCCCCACGAGCCGGTTCTTCCACACGCGGAAGGGACCACGTCCCAGCCAGCTCATGGACTTCACTTTGGATTCAGGGTAGTCGAAACTAATGCCAAAAAACGGTTGCACGCCACCGGGAAAATAATGGTAGTCGAGCTTCAACCAGCCACTGGACATGAGCGTCCACTGGGCCGATCTCATATTACCACCGTAACGGACCAACACCACATGGCTGTCGCCTTCCGGATAATGCCGGATGTTTTCAAACCTTTGCTCGCCGTTCACCAGGATCGGACCATTGCCGAAGGAGATGTTCCTGCCGTTCCTGACGACACCGACCAGTCTTCCATCTTTCGTATCAAAGACGACCTCGACACCTGAAGCGGCTAACACAATCTTCCCGTCCGCTTCACGTGCGGTCACCTCACCGTCTCCCGGCTGCACGATCGCCTCGCGCCGCTCGGCGGCGGTGCCAGTCACCCAGGTCCAGGTCAGAATGTCATTGCCATGCGGATCCGTGGCAGTCAGTCGCAAAGCGTCGGATTTTTCCCAGTCGCCCGGCAGGTTCAGTTCGAGCCAGCCGCGATGAAAATCCGGATTGGTGCCGGGCGGAATGGAGGGGGGCGTGACGGTGCCACGACGATCCACCGTGTGCCCGGGCTGCTTGTCATCCGGTCCGCGGAAAGTGACCAACTCCCAACTGAAGCCACACTGCTTGGTGTTGGTGAAGTTGAAGCGGTTTTCGATCTCGATCCGCCCCGTGAAATCCTCCGGCAGATCGCGCATTTCGATGTGTATTGGGCTGAACAGTTCACGAACTGTGTAAAAGCTGCCTTCTTTTTCCCGGTAGGGTCCGACCAGCCCGTCGGGGGCCCGGTTGCCTGCGGTGTCGAGACGACCGTCCAGATCATAGCGGTGAACACCCTCGTCGAGCAGGGTCCAGATGAAGATGCCTTGAGTGAGCGGAGCACCCATCATCAGCCGCCAGCGATCTTCCAGCCCCGCGCCACCACCGCCGTCGTAGAGCGCGTGGGCCAGCTCAGTGGCGATGTAGATCTTCTTTTCCTTGATGATTTCCTTGATGCCGGCATAGGACTCGTAGTGGTCGGTGATAATGCCATCGACCGGAACGTGCCCGTGACGGGAGTAGATGACCGGGCGCTTTTGAATGTCCGCCTCCTTGAAGTAGGGATTCAATTTCGGATTGTGCCCACCTTCGTTGCCGTTGGCCCAGAAAATGATACTTGGGCTGTTGACATCGCGCCGGATCATGGACCGGACGAGGGGTATCCCAGTCTCGGTCGGGAGCCGATCCTGGCAACTGGCGAGTTCCTCAAGCACGTAGATGCCCAGTTCGTCGCAGAGCTCGATAAAGCGCTTGTCCGGCGGATAATGCCCGGCGCGGACGGCATTCATATTCATCTCTTTCATCAGTTCGATATCCATGCGGTCGACTTCCTCGCTCACCGTCTTGCCGGTATCCGGCCAGATGGTATAGCGGTTCATTCTTACCACTCGGTTATTGGCCGAGCGTCTTCAGTCGTTCGTAAATTTCCATAGCCCTTTTGGCTTCCTCAAGCTTGCGGTATTCCAGACGTGTTTCAGCGTCCGCTTTTCGCTCTTTTTCCTGACCGCGGTCCAATGCCCTTTCTCCGAATTCCGGGTTGATCGGCAAGGCCCAGGTATCCGTGCGAAAGCTTGGATAAGGCTTATCCTGTAAACCGCCCTGCTTGAGATTACCCGTCGGGCTGTTGGCCCAAGCATAGCGGACGGCTACTGGTTTTTCGACCAGCGGGCTCCAGACGTGAATCTCCTGAGCATTCTTTTTGGAAGGATTGTCCTCGCGGGCTGCGTGCCGCGCATGAGCCATGTAGAATTTTCCATCCTCGCCGGCGATGGAGAATCCTTCGAGGATGCTGTTGCCGTCGTCCGGTCTTACGCGCTTATCGAATTTGAGAACCATCATGTCTCCCACGGGTTCAGCAGAGATGAGTTCTGCGGAGGCTGCCCTCCAGGGGTCGTAACGATCACTGTAGATCATAGAGAGCGCCCAGTGTGCGGCACGCCAGCCATGCTCACGTTTTTTCCTAGGGTGGAGGCCTGGAACCTGCACATCGTAGGCCGGCAGGAAGGCGGTGTGTTCCGGGTCTCCCGCGTCAACGACACCCAGACGCTGGGCTTCACGTATCCAAGGACCTCCATCGTTCGACAGGGCCTCGAAGTTTTCCTCGTTTTGAGTCGTTCCGCCCGCGCAGAAACCAATCACGCCAACAGGCAGTTGGGGTTCGTTGAACTCTTCGCGCCAACCTTCGATCATCAGCTTGACGAGCACCTGGTAGAGGTCCGGACGGAGGGCGGAACTCATCTGATTGTTGTAGCCCTGATGAAACAGCACGCCCTTGATGTTGTACCCCTTGAACACGCCGAAGAAGCCGTTGTAGACGCTGGCCATATCGCTGGGGCTCTTGCCGGGTATATTCCAGGAGCGCAGATTGTTCGGATCGGGACGCGGGGGCTCCGGTTGGCCCTTGGCTTTGGCGTCACCACATCGGCCGTCAGCTTATATTTCCCTGTCCTGGGCGCATCGAATGTATACTCAAACGAGTCGTCCTCGCTACTGTACCGTGAGAGATGCGGGTTCCGTCCGAGTTCCCGGGCGGAGTCCTCGCGCGAGACGTTTACAAACTTGAAGCGCTGACAGCCTAGGCCTAGCGGACGGCGACCGGTTTCTTGATTAGCGCAATGGCCTTCTCTGCAAAGCGCTTACCCAAATCCTTGAATCCCGCCGCCGTGTAATGAATTCCCTTGATATCAACATCGTCGGTATCTACCCATGCGCCGCGCGGGCTGGCTTCAGCGGCTTCGACCTGCGCCTTTCGTATCCCTTCCCAGTTTTTGTCGCTCCTGTACTGACTGAGGCGGCCGATGACATAGTTTACGTCATCGCGCTTCATATCATCGCTCAGCTGCTTGACCAGTCCTAACAGGCTTTCTTTGTAGACGTTATCATTCTTCTCGTGCGCGTCATGCTCGCCCTGCATCCAGACGAAGGTCACGCTCTTGATCTTCTTCTCTTGGATAGCTCTATTGACGCCGTTGATCAGGCCATCATAGAGAACGCCATTTCCTTCCGGCGCGTCACCCTTTGCAGGTTTCCAATTCTTGTACCATTTGCGGATGGCCTGACTACCCTTGGCACTCTTGACAACGATCACGTTATCTTTGCCAAATGCAGCCTCCACCGTCGGCGTGAAGGAAATACTCGGATTGAGTCTGGCCATGTTTGACTGCCCGGACAGGATGAAGAGGTGCTTCTCATTTTCCTCGGCAGTGACAGATGACACTGACACCAGTGCGACTAAAGTTGCGATATACATATGCTTCATTGTTTCTGCTACTTTCATTTGTTCTTTTCGTGACCAACATTTACCCCAATGATCATAAACTATTCGCTGATGAAACGATCTGTTCGATCAAGGTGCTGGCATCATCCCAAGCGTTGATCTCGACCGCGGTAATCTTACCTGAAATCTGTTTCGGCCGTGAATACTCAGGCACGAGCTCCTTACCGGGAGTGGTGTAGATGAACTGCTGATCAGGGCCGCCGAAGTGCTTCTTCCAGCCGTTTGCCAGGGCCGACAGTTCCGGACCGAAGTTCGCACCCTTGCCCACCTCGAACAACTCTGGATAACTCAGGAAGATAAGTCCTTTGAAACTGCCCGGTGTAAAGCATAGCGCAGACACATTCCAGCTCTGCGCCGCTGATGTGGACACCTCCGCTTCAAACGATGGATATCCAGCGCCCCAGGAAGCGCCAGCAGGGATCTTGCCGGTTGCGATCATCTTTGGGATGTACTCGCTCCAGTAGGTCTTCCAGTCAGCAACGTACCGGCGAGTGTTCTCGTTGTAGTACTTGTTGCCCGGAATGATACTTTGCAACTGCTTGTAGTCTCCCATCAGGCTGGGTGCCTGGTTGAGACAGTCGGGCGAGATCCAGGATTTGAGCTCGGGCGCTCCCCTGCTTTGCATGAAGATGATCCCGACTGGACGACCTGTCTTTGCCGCAATAGCATGACCCAGCACTCCGGGTAGTCCAGCGCCCTCTTCCCAGCGCGCGGAGAAGCGGTTCTTCGTTGGCCGTAACGTCGATACAGCCACGCTAAAACGAAAAGGTCTATCGCTGGATGAACGTTTGGCTCTGTTGGACAAGACACGCACGATCCGGCCTGACGGCTTCACCTCAGGCACGTCAAATTTCGCCTTGGGCGCAGCCACATACCACACGTCGCCGTAAACAATGTTTGTGACAACCCGCTCATGAACGAGTTCGCCGTCAACGCTAATGCTGACTTTCAAGGTCCATGGTGTGGAGCCTGCCTTCATGGGCGGAATCGTCACCTGCCATTCCTCCATCCCGGGTGTAACGGGAATGATCTTTTCGATGGCTGCTTGCCTTGAGCCCGTCGAAACGGCCTGCCCCTCGCCGTTTTTTGGGGAGAAGCTGAACGTAATGACTGCTTTGCCCGTTTCTTTAGGCCCATACTGATTGTCTGTGGCACCCCAGATCGTTACCGGAACATCAGCTTGAAACACGGCATTATCCCGGAATTGGGCGCTGAGAAGGGGGATCTTTCGGTACAAATACTCCTTGCTTGTTTTCTTCAGCTCAGGCTCCAAACCGGCAATCTTCAGCACCGCGCCGTCAGGCCAGTTTTCGCTGGTCACCAACTTATGATCATAGAAGATGAAAGGTGTCGTTGGCAGAAGCGCGCGGTTATACAGGTTAGGCAACCAGGCCACACCTCCGGTCGCATACGAAACGCCTCGCGGCTCTTTCACTCCGGGCGCTGTCACAATCACCCGTTCGCCGTCGATGTGCATGCTGGCCGGATGCCAGACCCGGTCTTCCCCGGCGAGATAGAAAAGCTTAACCTGGTCATCCCCGTTCTCAATGATCGTCGCGGTGGCAAATGGCTTAGGGTCGTTCTTGCTTGTTCCTGAAGTTCCAACCACCAATCCGCCCTTCGCATGCTCGAACTCGACAATCAGCTGGTTGCCCTTGACCGTATAGGACTTGAACATGGGACCGTGAACGACCAGGTCCGCCGCTTTGCCGCCCTCCTTGAGTGTGGTCGAAGGGTATTCATTCTTCAGAGCAAGGTTCGCGAATCGCCACCCTGGAACTGTCTTATTGTAGTAATGAACACCGCCGCCAATGTCAATCTGGCTGGCCATGTCAGCATGCGGTATATCCCGCGCCAGCCAGGTACCGAGACGCATCTCCGCCGTTGAACCGATACTTGGAAGCACATTCCCGTTGCCGGGCGTATAGAACTGATGAAAATAGACGGGCAATTCAGGGCGATTCCATTGCTTGCGCCAGCCGCGAATCATGTTGTGTAGGTTATTGTAATAGACGATACCTTCGTCTTGGCTGGCATATCCCTGGTTCCAGATAGCGCCGCGGATTGCATAGGGAATCATGGGGTTCATTTTGCCGTTGAACATCCATGTTGAATCCCGCGTACTCTCCAGATTACCCGGCACCGATGCGGGAATCGGGAGTGGTTCTTCACCACGCTTGAGGCTAGCTTTGTTCTCTTTGATCGTGTCCTCAATACCCTGGTAGAACGTGCTCCAGGCCGCCTTGTGTTCAGGCGACGAGGGGTCTGTTTTGAGCAATTTCCGATAAATGCCCTGGGTGTACTCATCTGTCCCTGCTGCAAAGCCACAGCGCGGCACCCAGGTCCTGATCGTCGTCTCGCCAACAGCGCAATGCAAGATGCCGATGGGCACATTAAGTTCCCCATACAGCTTATGGGCGAAGGCATAGGAGATGGCATTTTGCTCGCCAATCACCGTATTCCAACTGCCGTTGACCCGCTCGATGGGGTAGAGTGACGGAGGAGAATCGACCACGCTGCATTCCCGGATTGGAGCAATCTCCACCCTCGCCGGCGGGGGAAGTTTTGACGGGTTCTTTTCACTCACCAACCGATTCATGTTGGACTGCCCGGACGCCACCCAGACTTCACCAACAAGGATATTGGTGAGTGTTCGTTTTGCTCCCGTGCTATCGGAGATCTTCAACTCACCTGGCTCAAGGCTGGCTTTGAGCTCGTCCAGCTCAAGGATCCATTTTCCATTCTTTCCTGCAACCGCACTCTTCTTTTGGTCTCCAAACTCAACGGCCACCTTCGTCCCGGGTCTCGACCAGCCCCATATCGGAACCTTCATCTCGCGCTGCAGAATCGCATTATCACCAAACGGAGCGCCCAGCTCGATGGCGGGCGCATCGGCACCCATCGCGATGCCGTTGGTTAGAACAGCAAGCATCATTAGGCACATCACAGACCTCCCAACGTTATATATCTCTTTAAAATGTCTTTGCATTACGTGCTCCTATTTTTATGGGCTGATGGGATGTTGTTCTGATCATTTGTTAGGCGCTTTGTCCTCAAGCTGAATCATCGCCTCAGCAAAGCCTTTGCCAATGCCGGACATGATCTTGGCGGAGCCCATGTAGTGATAGCCCTGGTTTGAGATTCCTTTTCTGAGGATCTCTTCCTCCAGGGGGGTGATGTGCTTGGCGCGGTACTCTGCGTACGCTTTCTTAAGAGCATCACCCTCGAGACCCTTCTCTTTTGCAATCTCGCTCCATTTAGTTCTGACCTCGCGAGACCTCTGGTCCAACGCGACTAGATCGTGATCCCAGTATTTCCCGGCCCGGACATTCGCCACCGTGTCCTTAAACTCAGGCTCATCCGCTACCGCAGCCTGGGCTTGTTGAAAGTATCCTAAGTTTGAGGTTGGAGGATCCTGATCTCCATCCACACCAAGTACGCCGATAACAAATGGAAGTTGGGGGGCATTCAGCTCTTTCCTGATGTCCCTGATAAAATGTTCGAGCAGCCAGGTGTATTGTTCGTATCCTCTCGGCTTGTCCCTGTTCGGATAGACTCCGCCATTCACCAGATCGTTATAGCCCTGAAACCAGACAAAGCCGGAAAGCTCGAATCCAGCCTTGGGATCGTAGGTCGGGTGATATTTCTTCACGTCTTTGAGCACCATCTTCACGTGCTTGATCATGTCCCGGTACCCCCAGCCTCTCTTTTCCTCATAATCAATGGCTTCCTGTTTCATCTTTTCAATGTGTTCCGGGAGCTTCGCCCGTCCGCCTTCGAGGGTATCGCAGATATCAAAATCGAAGGTCTCGATCTTTCCCTTGCGCCAGCGGGTCACGTTGATCATCCAATCGCCATCGATCGTTGTTGAGCCATAGAACGCATCACGCCAGTGCTGGACAGGATCGTCCCGCAGCCCGGAGCCGTCAACGCCGAGGATCAGGTCGCCCTTCTGAAAGGGCTCTCCTTTGATCTTATCTCTGGGAGCAGACATCACATAAAGGGGAGATATGCCGTTCATCTTGCCGATTTCGGCGCCCTTGAACCCTTTCAGACCCATGTGCCTTCTCCTCAAAGCATACGGTTTTGCCGGGGTCCAGTCGGCAGACAGATCAATCTTTTCCGGAATAGGCAGCACAGGCGGAGCAATCTCTTCCTTCTTGATCAAGTCGGGGTGCCCGGGTGGCGGTGTCCACTTGCCGGCGCTCGGCGGACGGAAACGGTAGCTGAGGGACGAGCCGCCAAGAGAGGTCTTGATGATCAGGATCGGCTCGGTCAGCGCTTTGAGCATATAGACCCCAAACGGATAGTCAGGGCCAAACCTAACGCCTTTTCCGCCACCGAACCTGGGCGCAAGCTTCCCGCTGTCTTTCCCCATCCATTGCGAAACGTATACATCGTCGAGTTCAACGGGATTGCCGTCCTTGTCAAATAGGTCTGCAAACTCCTTTGCGGTATCCGGGAACATCTTGAGGTGCTCAAGAGTTCCCTTAGCTACCATACCCGTCATATTCGACTGTCCGGCCAGGATGTAAACCTTGAGCGGTTTTTTCCCGTATGATTGACTGTGCACCGCCAGTGCGCACACAACAATGAATGCAATTAATAATTTTTTCATATCTCTAAAGCTCCTTTTTCTCTGCCTTGTCACTCGGTGGTGTCCCGAGCGTCTCGAGGCCGTCATTCCGATTCGCCCTCATTTTCCCCGTCAACCTCTTGACTTCGAGGCGGCGTCCAGGCCGTCTCCATGAAGCCGCTCAGTTTGGCCACAATCTCGGGATGTTTCGTGGAAACGTCGTGCTTCTCGCCAATATCGTTGCCAAGATCATAGAGTGCCAATTTTTCAGGCTTGCCAACACCCTTCCAGTTCCCCATACGAATGGCGCCACTCCAGAAAAGATACTCATGCTTTTGCTGGTCCTGCTTTCCCAGAAGTGTCGGAACGATGGAAATACCGTCTGTATCCTTGGGCACATCCTTGGCGACACCTGCAACCTCTGCCAGAGTCGGCATGACATCGGGGAAATACCATGGCAGATCGCTTTTCCTGCCGGCTTTGATCTTTCCGGGCCAGCGGACAACCAAGGGAACCCGGATTCCCCCTTCGTACATGGCGCCCTTGATCCCTTTCAGTTCACCGGAGGAATCAAAGAGGCCGGGATATCGCATGGAAGCCCCGTTGTCTGACGTAAAGAATACAATCGTGTTATCGTCTATTTTGAGTTCCTTGAGCAATGCGAGTATTTCACCCACCTGCCGGTCGACCATGGTGTCCATGGCGGCAACGACCTTGGCTTTAGCAGGCTGCCATGGCTTGTCCTTGTACAGAGCCCATGCCGGGTCCTCTTCCGGTATGTCGTACTCGGCGTGAGGGGGAGTCCAGGGGCAGTAACAGAAGAACGGCTTGCCGCTCCTGGCGCTCTCCTTGATGAACTTGATGGTCTCATCGTAGATGGCGTAATGCGAGTATTGTCCTTTGCGTTCAGTCTTCTTGCCGTAAGAGATGACAGAATGCGAGGGCCCCTCAAGCTCCACCCTCTCGCTGTTCCTGAAGAGATGCGTCGTGTAGTAGTCGTGCGCATGCACCTGATTGTAATAGCCGAAGAATGTATCGAAGCCATGCTTCTCCGCCGCGCCCTGCGTGCCCTCGTTGCCAAGCCCCCACTTGCCGAACCCGCCGGTGACATACCCTGCCTTCTTCAGGAGATCGGCCACGGTCACATCCTCCGGGAAGAGAGGCGTCCCGCCGTTGTTTCTCCTGACCGGGGTGTGCCCGATGTGGTATCCCGTCATCAGCGTACTGCGAGCCGGTGCGCAGACGGCAGCACCGGAGTAGCAGTCGGTGAACTTGACCCCTTCGCTGCACATCTTGTCAATGTGGGGAGTCAGAATCGTCTTGCTGCCATAGCAGCCAAGATTGCGGTACCCCATGTCATCGACCATGATGAATATGATATTGGGTCGATCCGATTTTGTCTGATTGTCGGCACCGATTGAAGGCAACGCTGTACCCAGCAAACAAAGCCCGACGGCTGACATGATCATGCGTTTTTTCATATGTTTTAATCTCATTTTCCTACTTTATCTTAACAAGCACAACACCGTGTGCATTGACTTTGGTTGTGAAGCTGTCTGTGAAGTTGCCAATGTCTTTCTGACGCCACAGATCACGAACGTTCATATTACCTTCTAAATCAATCTCAGCCCAGTTTACCGTTATATCAGTAGCGGCATCGCCACGATTAAAAAGTCCGACTGCAAACGATCCGTCTTCCAGTTTTTTAGTCCAGACTTCCACGTTACCGTTCTGGCTCTTGCGCAAGGCCACATTGCCAAGTGGATCCTGATTTATTTCAATCACCTCGTCGTTTGTCAGCAGGCTCAGGGTGAATTCATCAAGCTGTGGCGCGCTAGCGGAAACAGCATGGGTGCGATTTTTTGGATTTAGTCTATTTTCCTGACTTACCTTCGTTCCCATTGGTTTTCAGAGCATGCTCTGCGGTCACATTCCAGTTGGCTGGTTTGTTTTTGCGCTGTTGGGACAGCCAATTCAGCGCTGCAGTATGAATAATTTCGTGTTTGCCGTTAAAAATCGTGACACGTGAGTTTTGAGAAACTTTTTGAAAAACAACATGCTTCTTCCCATACAAGGGATCGGGGTCTGCCTTATCAAGACCTGCGGGCAGAGTCTGTGTTTGGTAGAATTCTTCGATCAGTTTTTGGTCGATACGATCCCTCTCAGGGACAATTTGATTGTAAGCGTATAGAGAATGCGTAAAGGGGGCACGAGCGGCCAGAAGGAGTGCTGCATAGCCGCCACCAGATACACCAACCAGGTAAATGCGATTGGTGTCGACGTTGTGATGTTGACTCATGTATTTGACGGCATCAACAATGTCCTGGACGACTTTATCGGATCCGCAAGCATCCGGTGTCCAGTTTGGCCCGCGAAAATGGGGGTGGATGAAATGCCAATCATTCTCCATACACCAACGGGCGTAAGTGGCCTCGCCGCCAGCTTGCTCATACCCACCGGACCAAGTGTGCAGGCCGACAAGGAGAGGACGCTTCTCCTTGCTTTTGGCAGTCAATGCCAGCATGGGTTGCTCGCTCTTGTCTATGCTTGCCGGGTATTTTACGGTTTTGACTTGTTCGGGCCACCCCTTCACAAGCTCAGCGGCACTGGCAATCATAGGTATCCATATCACGAGTGATAGAAGGGGGATAAACTTAAATTTGTGAATCATATTTTTCCTTTCGTTATCTTTTTGCTCATTGCCTCTCCAAAACGTTCGCCGAGTTTAATTTGCCCGGGTGCATCGAAATGGGTGAGGTCGGAACGCTGTGACAAATCGTCGGTGTTGATTATCTCAACGTTGTTATCGTTTTTCGCCACTGCCTCTTGGGCGACTTGCACCGCAGCGGTGAATGGAAAATTGAATTTCTTCGACTTAAGGATATGGGAGCTGAGGCGACCTATAATCACAGGCATCTCCGGCTTGCCTACTTTGGCGCGTACGAGGGAAATCAGCTTTTCAAGGTTCTGCTCATACGCCTTCGCAGTGGTTTCCTTTTTCGTATCACTTTCCCCCTGCATCCAAATCATGCCGACAATCTCATAGTCGCCTTCAATCTTGCCGGGTGCAGCCTCAAGGTTGGCAATCAGATCGGTATATCCGTTTGGCTTGCCTTTTTTTGGAGGGAGCCAGTAGGCGATGTCAGTGCCACCCCGGGACACCTTGATCAAGTAGATCTCATCGGCGGGATACGACTTCGCCATCGCATAGGCAAAGCCAAACTCGGGACCAATCCAGTTCGTCTTGATTTCGGCCTTCTTGCTTTGGAGTTCCTTCAAACTCAGCCACTTCATGGAGAACTCCCGTTTGCTCAGTTCCTTCGTACCATCCCATATCCGAACCTGACTGCTTACGGTTTCATCAAATTCCAAGCCGCCTTCCTCAACATGACCACCACCGGACATGTTGGATTGGCCCGAAAGGATGAAGACCTTGGCCTTGCCTGATGCCAAAGCAGGCAAGCAAAGCAGAAGGATAGAGAGAAGTAAGTTTGTGCGTTTCATGATAATGTCCTGCGGGTTGGATGATTAGTAGCTATAATCTCAACTCCTGCAATAAAAAACAAGAAATTGTAAAAAATCAGCTAGTAGCTGGTAGTCTGTAGCTGGTAGCAAATACAGCCTAGCAAACTACAGGCTACTGGCTACAAGCTGGGTTGCGGGCAGAGCCCGCGTTAGGAGGATTCAAATCGTAGCTGTCCTTATTGGCCGAGGGTTTGCAGGCGCCCTAGGATTTCAACGGCGCGCTTGGCTTCTTCCATGCGGCGGTATTCGAGACGAGCTTCAGCGTCCGCTTTTCGCTCTTTTCCCTGACCGCGGTCCAATGCCCTTTCTCCGAATTCCGGGTTGATCGGCAAGGCCCAGGCATCCGTGCGAAAGCTTGGAAAAGGCTGGTCCTGGGAACCGTCGTATTTGAGGTTGCCCATCGGGCTGTTGGCCCAGGCATAGCGGACGGCGACTGGTTTCCCGACCAGCGGGCTCCAGACGTGGATCTCCCTGTCACCATTCGCCCAATAGTTGCCCTCAAAGGCCGCGTGCCGGGCATGAGCCATGTAGAATTTTCCATCCTCGCCGGCGATGGAAAAGCCTTCGAGAATGCTATTGCCGTTGTCCGTTTTCACACGCTTGTCGAATTTGAGAACCATCTTGTCACCCTGCGGCTCCGCAGAGATGAGTTTTGAGACCAGGCCGCCCCAGTTCACCCCTTTGATCTCGTAGATCTCGGCGAGCGCCCAGCGTGCGGCACGCCAGCCATGCTCACGTTTTTTCTTAGGGTGGAGGCCTGGAACCTGCACATCGTAGGCCGGCAGGAAGGCGGTGTGTTCCGGGTCTCCCGCGTCAACGACACCCAGACGCTGGGCTTCACGTATCCAAGGACCTCCATCGTTCGACAGGACCTCGAAGTTTTCCTCGTTTTGAGTCTTTCCGCCCGCGCAGAAACCGATCACGCCAACAGGTAGTTGGGGCTCGTTGAATTCTTCGCGCCAACCCTCGATCATCAGCTTGACGAGCACCCGGTAGAGGTCCGGACGGAGGGCGGAACTCATCGCATTGTTGTAGCCCTGATGAAACAGCACGCCCTTGAAGTTGTAACCCTTGAACACGCCGAAAAAGCCGTTGTAAACGCTGGCCATGTCGCCGGGGCTCTTGCCGGGTATATTCCAGGAGCGCAGATTCTTCGGGTCGGGACGGGGGGGCTCCGGTTGGCCCTTGGCCTTGGCTCTTCCTTTCTGGCGCCCCCAGATGATGTCTGCCTCCGCTTCCGGGTCAAATTCCGCTATCTTTTTCCGGATGTAAGCCGCGTAGCGTTTCGCGAGGGGGTCCTGATCAAACTTATAGGCCGGGACCATGCTCTCGATGGAGGCACCGCCCCTGGCATTCTTAATCACGCCGATTGGAATACCGAGCGCCTGCTGGATGTTGGATCCGAAGACGTAGCCTATAGCGGAGAACTCAGCAGCTGTCTCGGGGCTGGAGACCACCCAGCCACCGGTAGTAATTGCCTCGGGACGGATATCATCCTGCGGCGTTCCCTGTTCATTCGTGGTAATCGAGAAGAGCCGCAGATTGGGAAGATTTGCCTGAGCGGCCAACTCCTTTCCATTGGTTTTCCCGAGGGGAAAAGCCATGTTGCTCTGTCCGTGCATGACCCACACGTCACCAACGACAATATTCGTCATAGTGACCTTGTCGGTTCCCGCAGTCACCATCAGGCTCTGTGGCTCGGCACTGGCTTCCCGCTCGGGAAGAGTGACTTCCCAGCGCCCTTTGCCCGCATATTCTTCAGCGTGGCCAAAGACATCGACGGGGGCCGCGTCCTGAACCTTCGCCCCGGCCTTTTCCGTGCCGAGCTTCACGGTCACCGTGTCACCCGGCTTCGCCCACCCCCATACCTTGATCGGCTTGCCGCGCTGAATCACCATATTGCTGTTAAAGATGCTGTGTACCTTCAACGCACCCGCCGTCTGCGCTTCCGCCGCAGCACACAGACGGCCCCCCGCCGCCATCACCATCATCGAACATATCAATACATTTGCTAATCTCATCTCTTTTCCCCTTTAATTTCAATTATTTAACCAAGTCTATCTGTGTTCATCTGTGGCTAAAAACTCTGCCCTCAGATCTCTCCCCACTGCCTCACTTCACGGGTGTCAGCGTGAAGTTACCAAAAGTCACCCGGGCCGGGCCGTGGAACTTCAGTACATTCCTGCCCGCTTTCAACTCGATCCCGACCGGTGCCGTCTTGCCCCACAGGCCAATTGTATATGGCAGTGCCATCTCAACGTCCTTCCCGCCATTCGCTGTCGCGAAGAGGTGCTGATCCCATTTTGGTGTCACGACACTGGCGACGAGCTTGTACTTGCCTGCCCTGGGCGCATCGAATGTATACTCAAACGAATCGGACGCGTTGCTGTACCGTGAGAGATGCAGAAGCGTGTCGCCCGAGGTGTTCTTCAGAAAAACAATAAGATCTGTGAGCCCCCCATGGTACATGGCCTTTGTGCTCTCAGTCGGATTGCTGACGGCCGCCGAAGGAATCGTGATGACGCTCTTGTCATCGATAGTGACCGTTCCTGTCGGCGCTGGCGCTTTGGCTGTGACTGAGGCAATACTCTGTGATTCACCACTCTCTTCATCGAGCCCGGCGATGATCCGCTTCTGCTCCTGGAGTGAGAACTGATACCAGAACCCCGGTTCTGCCTTGGAGATCAAGCCCAGGACGCGCTCCTCACCTTTTACATCGCCGATCCATTGCGCTCTCTTGACCGTCATGAACCCGGTCGCGTCTTCACGTGCCTGGCTGCTGGCCAGGAAATTGACGTCCGCACCATAGGGGCGGGACCTGACCCTGTTCATGATTGAATACCGACCGCGGGGACCCGGTCCCCAATTGCCGCCCAGTTGGGTCTTCCAGCCGTCGGGATGCCAGTGCGCCAGGGTCGCGTGTCCGGGCTGCTTGCGCGCCGTCGTGGGCATGCCGAACGCGCGCAGGATGAGCCGTCCAAAGAACGCACGCCGCCCGCAGATTCCGCCGTTGGCCAGGATGTTCTGCATCAACTGTCTCTCGGAACGGTCGTCTTTCACGTCGCCGCTGCCGTACCTTATCTCTTTGTCCACCACATCGACGTAGACAGAGGTGTCGCCATTTGCGGGAATGCAGTCCGGCCTCAGGTTGCGGAGCATCTCGCGGCCCCATACATAAATCTCGTCCGGATCGTTGCCACCCACCGCCATCGTAAGATTCCAGACACTTAGATCCTTAAACCCCTGATCCAGCTCTCCCGCAAGATACCACTTTTCGTAGTTAAGGTACCGCTTCACCGGGTCAACATATTCAATAGTCTCTTTCTTAATCTCAGGCAGACTCATTCTAACCGGCGTAGCGTGGACAAGTGCCGTAGCCAGCGCGAGTCTCTGGAAGATTCCGTCCTTCGCCTTTGGACTCGCCTTCTGTATGTCCGTGTAGATCTTCATCGCCTCGCCGTATTTCCCAGAGGTCGGGCCGTCGGCGACAAGTATCTGAATCATCAGATCCTTATCAGCGAGAAGCTGCTGGATGAGTTTCTCATTCTCCGGGCTCTTCTCGGCAAACTCTGCCAGGCCCCGGGGCATCGCGTCATAGATCACAACATACTGCGCCAGCTTGCCGTCCAGCTTGTCGCTCTCCAGTACGCCACCCACTCCCAGCGCATCCATCGGGTTCCACGTGGCTTTCCTCGCCTTCTCATAGGCCCGCTTCGCCGCCTCGGCTTCCTTGATGGCGTCAGGCAGACCTGCCTCGGCCGCCTTGACGGCCGCCTTGGCCTTCTCGATCTTACCCGGCAGCGCATCAGACTCCTTCTGCCTACTCTTGAGGTAGCCCTCTGCCGACTTCAGCGCCTGCGCCTTGTCCGAATCACTCTCCGGCATTGCCTTAGCCCGCTCAAGCCCGGCCTTTGCCCTCGCCATTGTCATGGGAGCGTATTTCTGCAGCTCTTCCAGTTTTTTGAGCGTGCCCTCTGCCGCCTGCATTTTCGCAACGACCTTCGCTTTTGCAGCTGCCTCCTTGGCAGGCCCTTCCTCAGCTTTGATCGCTGCGCTCCATGCCGCGACCCTGGCCGGATCAATCACCGGCAGTGCCTTCACGATCTCCGCTCTCAATCCATTCAGTTTATCCGCATATGTTTCAGCAAGCTTCTGCCCCGCTTCCGTTATCGTTTCGCTGCCGAACGCGGCGGCATTCTCGGCTTGAAAGCCGATCAGCCCCGCATGGGCCGCGCCGCCACCGGCCACGGCGGCAGCCAGTTGCGCGTCGCCGAACGTCTCGGCGGCGGTACCGAAAACGAACGCGTCGATTCGTACGCCGCGGGTGCGGCTGGCGATGCTGAACGTCACCGTGCCGGGGGCGGTTACGGTGAAGGTGTTGTTCCCTGACTTCTTGCTCCCGAACTTCTCTGAAAGATTCACCCATGTGTACTCGCCATCGGCGAGGATCAGATTCTTCACCTCCTGCCAGGCATCAACGTCGCCAAAGGTTTTGCTGAAATACAGGTTAGGCTTTGGACCCTTCAAGCGGCCATAGAGATCGTAGGTGCCCGCCTGGGCAAAGGTCACCCGGTAGCGGGCGATACGATTCGTGTCCGTCGCACCCGGGGCTTTGTAGTCGTTCGCCCTTGTGGCTATGCACAGGACACCCAGCGCCTTGGCGTCGGTCAGGCCGGCATCCCAGTCGTTGCTGCCAGTGCCGGGTTTGCCCCTGGCCGCCGACACCATTCCCGCAACGAGAATGATGCCGCAAAGTACTGATGTGCGTGTAGTGTTTGATATCATCGTTTTTCTGTCTTTCCCTTATTGTTGTTTTGTGTTTATTGTCTAAAATTCAAAATTGCATTATTGCCGCAGATCTATTCGTCTCAACAACGCTTCGCGTTGCATAAAAGCCTGGGAGCGCTGAGCCCCAGCATGTCACGGCGTAGCTCCGCTTGCGGACGAAGACGGGCTCGGCATGGAGCGAAGCAACTATTGTTGCGCGACAGATAACACTGTGGTAAAGAGGTTAATTTTTAACCATTATTCGAAATTATGTAAATCCCGATTGCATCGGAATCTCCGATTGCAAATCGGAGCTACTTATCCAAACAGCATCCCATTTTCCTACCCCTCTATTTTTCTACCTCAAAAAATTATTTCGGTGGCTTTGCCTTTTTTTATTAGCAGCTTTCTTTCCATTTCTACGACAAACCCTTATTGTTAAATCATTTGCCTTTCGTGCGATTTTCGTGGTTCCAATAACGTTTCCAGGATAACTGCCCCCTGATCCCTGATCACTGCCCCCTGACTCAGTGCTCTCTGTGCCTCTGTGGTAAAGAGGTTGATGTTGTTGTTTTATAAGTCACGTGACCGAAGGACGCACCGATACTTTACTGCGTCCGCGTCCTACGGCCACGGGTTTCTCAGCCGAAACCATTCTCGGTTACTTCACGAAAATGACCATGCCGGCAGCAGTTTCCGGCGGTTTGTCATCGGTCAGTTTCAAGTTGTCGAGGAGGAAATACGCACCGTAAATGAGTCGGATGTCAACGGGGTTTCCGATATAGTCGGCACCTTCCGGGACCGTGAAGACAATCCCCGAGGTCTCGCGCATATCAGAGTACGTTACTGTCCCTGTCACTTCTGCAACAATTGTGCCAACAGGACTACTAATAGCAGCGCGAGGATCGCCCTCGTTGAAGGACATGAGTTGCACCTTATAATTGCGCTCAACATCGTCACTTCTCGCCGCCACATTGAACTTCAGTGTGTACGTCACACCTGCCTGGTACACATCGGTGATTGTGCCGAGGTCCGTCACAATTCCGGCGTAATTGTGGTAAGCGAGATAGAACGCCTGCGCCCCGTAGGGCGTTGAAAAGTCACCGGTATCCTCGTTATACAGCGTGACGCGAAGCTTGTTACTGCTATGTGTCGAAGTGTAGGTCCATCCGGGTGGAAGTGTGCCAGCAGGGCCCTGCCCGCTCACTTCGGGGCTCTCAAAGTCTTCGTAGAAGACCTCCCTCGGCCCGTCCGCCGGGGCCGTGGTGAAGGTCCACAGCGAAGGGTTGGTCAACTCAAAATCATTATTGTCCAAGTCACGTATGGTGCCGCTGTCGAAAAGAATGTAGTACGCAACGTTGTACTCGAGGTCCACAGACGGGTCGATGGTCAACATCCTGCCGCTTTGGCTCACCTGGGACGAGTCATCGATGGCAATCGTCTGCGCCAACGAGTCATCGCTAGCCTTCCTGATCTCTATATTGCCGCTGCCGATGGTGACGTCCTCGTTGAAAGTTGCCTCAAGCGTTGTATTAATCGGCACCCAGGTCGCACCAGACTTTGGCCACCCTGCGTACAGTGCGGGCGGAGTAACATCTCCGACAGCGTTGTTGGACAGGACGAGGTTGTCGATTAATGCTCCGTAGCCGCCCGCTTCCAGCTGCAGGGCAAGCATTTTGCCCAGATCCGGACTGTCCGCGGGCGCCGTGTAGTTGAAGGAAACCGTCTCGGACATATCATTGGTCGTGGCTGTACCATAGGCGTACGCAAGACGGGTCCCCGCATCGTCTTCGTTACGGTATTCCCCGAGAGCCAAAGCAATGAGATCAACTTTGTATTTTCCGTCCAGACCATCACCTTTCGCCACGTTGAAGCTTACTGTGTAGGTAATTCCCGCCACCAGTCCCTCGCTCCATGTGCTGTCCTCGGTGGTCAGCACTCCCTGATCTCGCCATATATTGGCAGCCTGTGAGCCATATGGTGTTGTGAAAACACCAGAGTCCACATTCGCCAGGCCCGCCCTGCCATCCCAGGTGCCGGTCGGTCGCACCCAGCCGTCAGGAGCGGTCGTAACTTCCTTGCCCGTCACAACCGGACTCTCGAAGCTGTCGCTGAGGATCGTCCCAGCGGTGGCGGTGACGGCGCTGAAGACAAATGTCCCCAGAACGGTCACCCTGAACATGTTGCTGCATTTACGCATCTTCATAATACTATCTCCTTTTCCTGTTCGTGTTTTCATCCCCGATTTGGGCAAAGTAGTGCGCATCGTACGACCCACCTATTTAAATAACAACGGAATGATAGAGAATTTCGGAAGACTTGTCTGTAGCTATAATAGCTACACAGCCATCAGCTGCCGCTGCCGCGATATATAGCCAATACATCGGAGCGACTGTTGACATGGAGTTTCTGATAAATGCGCTGGACAAAGGAGGAGACCGTAAAATGGCTGATCGAAAGTTTGGCACCGATCTCTTTGTAAATGTAACCTTTAGCCAGAAGATCCAGCACTTCACGTTCGCGCTCGGTCAACGTTTCCAATCCATCGGAGACGACAGGTTGACTCTGGAAGGATTGGACGACTTTGCGGGCGATGTTACCGGTCATCGGCGAGCCGCCGGCCACAACATCCAGGATCGCACGGACCAGATCGCCTTTTCGCACGGGCTTGAGCAGGTATCCAGAGGCCCCGACCGAGAGTGCTTTAAAGATGGTGTCCGTGTCCTGATGCACGGTCAGCATGAGCACGTGTGTGTCGGGCAGACGGGCCGTGATCCGCCGCACGCATTCCACGCCATTCATACCGGGCAGATTGATGTCCATGAGCACCACGCAGGCGGGGCACAGGGCCAGACCCTCCACGGCGTTTTCGCCGTTGGCATACTGGCCGACGCACCTGCACTCCGGCATCCAGTCGATAATCGCCGCAAACTGCCGCCGGACCTCGCTGTCGTCCTCGACGATGGCTACCGTGATCCCTTTATTTTTTTCCCCCGTCTCTCGATTCATAGTTACCTCACACATTAATGCGCAGCGTCAGGGTCGTGCCGTGACCTGGCGCACTTTTGATTTCTAACGTGCCGCCGATTTCCGCCATCCGCTTGCGCATGTTAGCCAAGCCGTTTCCGCCCAGAACACGTTCCGCAAGCGGTTTCGAAGGGGGGTCAGTCTCAAAGCCGCAGCCATCGTCAGTGACGGTGATGGTCAATGCACAGCCCACCAAGACGAGGCTGAAACTCACCGTGCGAGCCGCCGCATGACGGATCGCGTTGTTCAGTGCCTCCTTCAAAACCAGAAAAACGTGGTATCGCACGGTGGCGGACATCGGGAAATCCAGCACCTCGCCTGGCAACTCCAGCCTGCACGACAAACCTGCGGCATTCAGGCTGGTCTCAACAAAGTGGCCGACAAAGGTCACGAATTTTTCCACCGTGTCGTTGGAGGGAGTCACGGCCCAGACGATCTCATCCGCCGCGCGCGTCAAGGTATGCGCGTTCCGGGAAATCTTATCCACCTGAGCGCGGACCTGCTGTGTCAGCTCCAGTTCAGCTTCCATCACCTCGCACTGCATCGCAATCTGCGTCAGGCTCACGCCCAGTCCGTCATGGATATCGCGTGCAATCCGGCGGCGTTCCTGTTCGAGCACATGCTCGCGCTGGTGCCGATGTCCGAGCACGTAGCGCCATGCGGCAAACAGCAGGCTGGCCGCAACCGTCGCGATCAACGCCCAGAACCAGATCTGCCGCGTGACTGGCATCAGGATATCCAGCGCCACCCGCTGCGCCGCGCCACACTGCCGGTCGACAAGGTGTATCCGCCAGACATTTTCTCCTGCACTGGCAATCTCCGCCACGGAGCAGCCCACCGCCCCTTTCCAGACGGGCTGCCGACGGCTGTAGATAAAGAGGTCGCCCTCCCGTGCGCCGGCATCGGTCAGCTCGATCTCCATTGCGCCGCGCGGAGAGGAGACCCGCTTGATCTCTGTGGCGCCGCAGTAGATGTGCAGGCTCGAGCCGATCAGCACAGGCTTATTCGGCGAACGGTCAAGATCCGTGAAACAGAGCTGCTGCGAGGCAGACGGGCCGAGCGCAGGTGTCTTCCACGAACCTTGCGCCACGCCCAGATAACGGTTATCCCAGAAGGACCAGACTGCATAACGATGGTTCGGGTCCATGCCGGCCTTTGCAAAATTCAACGTGACATTCCGTTCGGTCGTCCTGGGATTCCAGAGGAGCGCGACATACATCTCACCCCACTCACGGTGGACGTGGCCTACCAGCCGGGGCCACTCCCGGGCCGTGCAGAGATTCAAGACCACGGTCTCTTCGCGCGCCGGCGGGTTCATCACCTCAACATTCCGCCAAAAGGGTTGGAAACTCTTCCAGTGCCACGGATCGGAGGTCAGCGCCGCGCCGCAGGAGAGCCCCACCATGCTCATCCACGTGCGCACCAGCGGCCAGCCACCCGCAATCTCGCTGACGTTGGCGATGTCCGTACCCATAAAATAGGAGTCATTGTCCACCGCGAACCAGCGGTTGTTGAGCGGGTAGGAACGGAGCACGTCTGTCATGGCGTTTCTGACTGATTTCCGAAATACCATGTCACCGGTGCGGTTCGCGTCCATCAGCCCCACGGTCGCGCGGTTCGGGCGGCTTTCATTGTACAGCAGGTAAGTTCCCTCCCCTGCTGCCTCGCGCAGGCTCGTGAATCCCTCGCGCATGACCTCGAACGATGTCTTACGGATTGTGGCTTCGTCCTTCAACCTGAGGAACGTACGGTTGAACTTTAAATAGGTGAAGCCGTCTTGCACCCTATTCCTGACCCGCTGGGCTGTTCTCTCAAACCCCGGCGGTCCACGGAAATTCAGGAGCAGTCCGGGGCGCGCACCCGTGGCGGCGATGCGTTGCGCGTAGAAGGGGAGTCCCTCTAAAAACTTCGTGTTGATTCCTGACGTGTCAATGGTGGTCTCATAGCCCGTATCAATCTCCATGACCATGGGATGAAAAATATCCGGATTCTTTACTACCGTTTCGACTTCCGCCAGTACATCCTTTCCTGATATTTTTCCACCATGAAAAGTGTAGCTGTTCCAACCTGACAACGCCCCTTTGTCCGTGCGTGCCTTGTGCGTGCTGGCGACCCACTCCGTCCAGCGCACCAACGCTTTCCGAGGGGGCTCTGCAAAGAGGGCAACCTGCTGTCCCCAGCGCGTCTCGCCCGGGGCCACCTGGACACCGCTCATCTCCGCTGTAAAGGTAAAGGCCACCTGGCCCTCCCCTTTGTGAGCAATGCTCGCCTCCACGTAGGCGATCGGCGCCCCGACAGGGCCGAAAAGAAAGCCATCCGCCCCGTACGAATAGAAACCGCCGTATTCAAAGACGCTGAGCGGTTGTTGCATCTCACTCAGGGCAACCACGGCAGGAGCATCCTTGATGCTTGTATCCAGCGCCGTCACCAGCCACCTTGACGGACCAACCTCCACGCGGCCCTCCAAGGCCACAGGTGTCACGGAGAGAAGTCGGACGGGCGTGGCCCCTCTGTTACGAATACCCGCCTGCGCCTGGAAGCCGGGCAACCCTTTCACCTGGCTGAAGCGCAGGAGCAGATCCATCTGCTCCTGCTCAAAGCGAAGCGCCGCCTCCCTCACCGAGGCTCGTCCGCAAGGTGTCTCCTCACTGGACTTTTCAACGGGGGCGACAAGCCTGCCCGCCGCTGAATGCAGTTCCTGCGTCTGCCCGCCGCTCACGACGGTTGCAGAAAAGCTTCCCTGGAAAGCCATGACCCCGGGCACGGCGAAGGTGAAGGTGCGGCCATCGACAGCCAGTGCGCATGTCACCTTGTTTTTCCCTTGCGGCCAAGCAACCCCCACCCACCCCGCTGTGAACAGAAGGGCGATCCAGAGGCAGAAAACCTGTTTATTTAGAAAAAACAAAAAACTTCTCCATGCTCATTTCACTCGACAGTCAGGCTTTCCGACTCATGTGGCCAATCTTAACCCTTCGCCCCTGCTTAGGTCAAGCCGTTTACTCTTCGACACTCCAGAACAGAACGGGTGCGCTTCAATTTAGTTGAAATTTCCCATATCAGTGGTTTACGCCACACTTCGTTGGTTACGCTTAAACGCCCAACTTAATCGATGGGAGTTCTGAGCGTGCTCTCACGGGATTGTGTAGTTGAGAGCCTGCTTCCTTGCCCAGGAGACCTGACAACCTGAGTATGGGAGAAGACCACAATGTACCCACAGATTCTGCAGAAGACCAATTTTTATTGACTGAGTGACTCCGTGACCGAGTGACCGGAATACGATTTGACATTATACACCCTCATCGTTATTATTTATACTTTACTGTATATTGGAGAACAAAAGTATGACGCACAATATTGAATTTTTGACTACACCCTTTGTTTTCGCTTTTCTGCTGCTTGCTTCTGTGGCGAGCGGGGGTGAACCACCGAATGCACCTGCTCAGCTCCACGTTGAGGGGAACGCCTTCACTCTGGAATACGATGGAACTCGACTTTTATCGGCCTCCTCTTCAAACGTACTCTCGGTCTCCGCTTCCGAGACTCTCGGCGAGCAGGTCGAACAGCGGATAGAGGTTAGCGGCAAAGATGGCAGGCCGGTGACCCTGAGGCTGGTGATCACGGGCAGTCGTGAGGTGCTGGCTGCTGAGACATTCGGTGAAGCGCAACGGGTATTCCCTATAGTCCGAACCTCCCACGGTCTGAGTCTCAACAGACGCAACAACGCGGTCTATGACCGCTTCAGTGACTGGATGATCGAGTTTCCTGGCGGCAGCACGCGGATCACGCCGACAGCGTGCGTCGATGGCTCCACCCTCTTCGAAGTCGAGACAGAAGGTTCTCGTCTGGAGATCATTTTTCGCCCGCGCTACTACCAGAGACACAAAAACATTCGGTACTTCGAACCGTGGAAATACGAGATTCGCAAGGATTCGATTACCGGGTGGTGCAGTTGGTGGGCGTATCATAACAATTTCAGGCAGGAGCACCTTGAGAGACTGCTGGAGGTCTGGCAGCGGAAGCGCCTGGGCGACTATGGGTATTCCTTCATTCAGATTGATGACGGCTTTCAGGGGGCGCTTGATGCCGGACGTCTCAACGCTCCGTTCAATAACGGTTATCGCGGCGGCCGGCCGGAAACCTGGCTCGAATGGCGGCAGGACCGTTTCCCGGCAGGGATGACCGGTTACATCGCCTCTGTCCGTCGCGCGGGATTCACCCCCGGCGTATGGATCGGCTGTTTCTTCTCGGATGAGCAAACCGCCCAGGAGCACCCGGAATGGTTTGTTCACGGAACAAACAAGAAGCCTTTTGCGGGCCCTTACGTCAGCTATGCCATTGATGCCACGGTCCCCGAGGCGGCGGACCGGCTGGTCCGGCCCACCTACCGTGGCCTGCACCATGCGGGGTTCCGCTATGTAAAGATCGACCAGTTGCGCCACCTGCTGTACGACAACCTTCATCACACCTCCGAGTACGCAACCGCACGAGGTTATCGGCCCGATGAAATTTTCAGAGCCTATCTCTCTGCGGCCCGCAAGGAGCTGGGACGGGACACCTTCATCCTCTCGTGCTGGGGTGTCCTGCCCGAAGCGGTGGGATTGGCCGATGGCTGCCGGATCGGCGGTGACGGCTACGGCCCGGTCACGATGCAGCAATACAACAGTTGGAACGGCATCGTATGGCGCAATGATCCGGACCACTGCGATGTCAGACCCCGGCGCAAACCGGCCGAAGAAGGAAATGTCCGCAAGACCGCCGCGACAAGCGCAACCGATAACGACACCGTCATCCGGCCCGCCCTGGCCTCGATCGCCGGCTGCATGCTGATGCTCAGTGACAAGCCGGAGATCTATACTGAGGAGCGAAACCTTGTCGGCATCCGTCGGTCCTCGCCGGTGCTCTTTTCCGTGCCAGGGCAACTCTATGACTTTGATACCTCCAAGACCGACGCGCTCAAGAAGACCGCGCGCAACGGGATCACCTCCGGGTGTAAGAAATCACCTATCGACGGCGATCAGCAGGGTCAGGTCTGTCCTTGGTGGCTCAATGAATTCAACCTGGGCTTTGACCACTGGAATGTGCTGCATCGCTTGAACTGGGCGGAGGATGCCGCTGACTCACTCAGTATCCGTTTCCAGGACATCGGTCTGGATGCGGAGAAAGAGTACGTGGTCTTCGAGTTCTGGACGGACCGGATGCTGGGGGTCTTCAAAGGTTCCTTCGAAGCTCCTGCCATAGGAGCGATGGGCCTGCACTCGTTCGCCATCCGCGAGAAATCCGATCGCCCGCAAATTCTTTCGACCAACCGCCACCTCTCCCAAGGTGCGGCCGAGCTGGAAGTTGTCGCGTGGGAGAACGCGTTCACCCTCACGGGCCGGAGCCGTGTGGTGGCCGATGACCGATATGTCATCACGCTGCGCCTGCCGGACGGCTACGCGATCAAGAGTGCCTCGTTTGACAGCAAGGCGGCTGATGTCAGCTGCAAGGGCACCACAGCCCGCATCGCCTTCCTTCCAGCGACGACCGATTCGGTCGGTTGGCGAGTAATCTTTCACCCACCAGAGCCTGACTCGGGGACGTAAGTAAGCAGAGGGAAGATCAACTGTTTCGGGGTCAGAGTTCATTAGGTTGACGCGTATGCGCGACTGCGGGAGAGCACGCAAAACAAACTTTAACTGAGCGTACCAAGATAACGTCTCGAGGGTGCGATTTTTTATTGTTGAAAGCCATCCCAAAGTGCTCAAACAAGTGTGAACTACATACGGGTTTTCGTACGTAGTTCACGCTTCAGCGTGTTGAATCATACGAAAAAGCCCCGTTTCAACTAAAAAAATCGGCAAGATTGCAACGTTAAATGCGACAAACTTCATTATGCTTGACAGCTTCCCAACTCTTCTTCGAATACTTCCCTGGCAGATAAATAATTGAGAATTCGGCGTGGATAGTTATTTATCCACTCTTCAATCTGCCGTATCTCCTTGTTTGTGTACTTGCTGATGTCTGCTC
>Ga0307990_1000741_pt1 | contig 28078 bp, 19 predicted proteins | sample EllFjometagen129_FD_203168 | JGI IMG/M metagenome (GOLD analysis project Ga0307990, IMG submission 203168) | Marine microbial communities from Ellis Fjord, Antarctic Ocean - #129 | ecosystem: Environmental > Aquatic > Marine > Unclassified | place: Southern Ocean | collected 2014-10-08
TAAAACATTTAAAGGGAATAAAGATGTTGTTAATTCATATGACCTCATTCTTAATGTAATCTCTCTTAATGTTTTCCCATTTCTTATTCGCCCAATTATCAAAAACATCTTTAAAATTGAAGATGAGCAATTCAATTCATATATGAATAATCGAAAATCAGGGTTGTCAACTTTTCTATTTAAAGCCTTAAAACAGTAAAATATCTAAAATAATTGAGACTATGAAAAATCCAATCTAAATAATAGATACCCAAATAAGAAAATCAAATGCATATTCCTTTATTAACTGTTTATGAATAGAACTAGTACAAATGAATAAACACCAGGCGGTAACACGCGGTCATAAGGCATAGCTTGCCGCAGGCGCAACACAAGCTACGTCTCATACCGCCACCGTTATTAAAAAACCTAATAGAATAATTTTTTGCGATATTTTCATTTGTCGATATTTTCACATAAAGACAAATCTTTATTTTCTTAGTTGTAATTTCAGTGAAAAAAATAATATTAATACTCAAAAATGCTTGGTGAAAGTTTTTATATAAGAGCCATTAGATAATGTCTTTTCCTTTTTTAATTAACCACAATTTCCCTACGTTCTCATAAAAATCCTGTAAAGGAAGTTTTGTTTTTAATACACAATTAAAAAAGTTGTATTTCGATAAATCGTGGTCAATAATTTGGTCTTTCACTTCATCATGATAATCAGTCCCGGGCATTGGTGTCAGTATTGTGTATCCTGCATAAGTAACTTTGTGAGAATTGGCATATTCTGACATTGCTTTGAAATCGTCTAAATCATAATCGTTAGGAATTACATAATTTCCTCTGAGCATAATTTCGTTTTGATGAAAAACGTCAATAGCTTTTGAAATATATGAAGCCGAAGAATTTTTATTGTATTTTTTTAATTCTGCATCACGATAAGATTCAAAGCCACAAATCACAATCTTTAGTCCGTTTCTCGCCATTTTCTCGATTAGCTTAGGATACTTGACAGCTGTGTCTGACCTAATATCCATAATGATAATCTTTTTTATTCCTTCTTCTTCTATCCTGTCAAAAAGCTTGTCGATGAAATTTATATTCACGGTGGTATTTGCATCGGCAAAACGAACAATATCGTAATCAATTTCTTTTAGTTCTTCGATAATGCTTTCTATTTCTCTTTGAAAATATATTCCATCATGTTCTTTCCAAATTGAACAAAAAGTGCATTTATAAGGACATCCAAGAGAAGTGTAAATATAAGTTGTTGGAGTTGGTGCTCCACCTACTTTATAAGTTTCTTTCCATCTGTTAAGATAATTTCTATTGATTTTCAGGAAATCTTTTCCGGCACAATCATAAGTTTTTCTAACACCTTTTGTTTTTATAAAAGTCGAGCCATTGTTTAGATAAATTCCTGCAACTGATGTCAATGGTAATCCACGCTCTTTGGCTTCAATCATGTCGCGAAATTCATAAGCCGAATGTCCTGTGAATGCAACGTCAATTGAAGAATTATATGAATCTTTTAAATTTAAAGTTATATGAGTGCCACCAATTGCTGTAAGTATTTCAGGGTTTTCTTCTTTTACTGTCTCAAGAATTTCTACTCCATAATAAAATTCTGAGGTAATAACAGTAGTTCCTACAACATCAGGTTTATGTTTGCGAATCAATTGTCTGACCAATTGTTTTAAAGGAGGTGTTTCGGGAATTAAATCATATTCACCTTTGGTTTCGAAAAAAATTACATCGTGATTGTTTTCAACAGAAGCGGCAATAGTTAGTAATCCCAAGGGAGGACCTATTAGCTTTTTATGAATAAAATGTTTGGCTTCTTCAGGTGCGTTTTCTAAAATGCTGTTGTGAGGTGAGCGAGGAGTATTTATAAGTAGAATTTTCATAAAAAAATGATAATTTGAACTTTAGTCTGATAATTTGTTTGTTATTATTAGATTGCTAAAATAGATATAAATATTTTATTATTCCCCTAATCTGGATAAATCCAGACGGGCAGACTAAAAAAACAAATCCCAAAAGACAAATAACAAATAAATTCCAAACCTGTTGATAATTGGCTGTTAGCAATTACTAAATATATTTTAAGTTCTGTGTGAAAAAATCTATAGAATTCATATTTTTGTAAGTGGAAAACTTTCTGAAATAGAAAAAAACAGGCCTCAATTTTAGAAAAAGTCTGAATTAATTCTTAGTAATTTCTTTGCCTCGGTCCTAAAGGATGTAAATTACTAACAATCAATTCATCCTTTAGGAACGAGGCGAAAATTGATTGGGTGAATTTTACATCCTTTATTGGACTATTAGTTTTAATTAGACAAATTATATTTTAATATTTATAGAAAATGATGACAGTAAAAGAAGTAATAGATAAATTAAAAGCAAATGCAAATTCCAAGAGTTTAGAGGGAATGTCACATTTTGGGATAGAGGTTTCACAACGTCTTGGTGTTTCAATTCCCAATTTACGAAAACTCGCAAAAGAAATAGGAAAAGACCACAAACTCGCTTTGGAACTTTGGAAAACAGGAATATCCGAAGCTCGTATTTTAGCTTCTATGATTGGCGAACCCGAAAAGCTTACAGAAAAGCAAATGGAAGATTGGATTAAAGATTTCAATTCGTGGGATGTTTGTGACCAAACCTGTATGAATCTTTTTGAAAAATCACCAATTGTGCTGAAAAAAATTCATGATTGGTCAAAGAGAGATGAAGAATTTGTTAAAAGAACTGCTTATGCTCTGATAGCTTGCCTTGTGTGGCATGATAAGAAAATGCCTGATGATGATGTTTTAAAATTTTTTCCACTGATAAAAAACGGAGCAGACGATAACAGGAACTTTGTCAGGAAAGCGGTAAACTGGGCATTAAGAAATATTGGAAAAAGAAATATAAATCTGAATAAAGAAGCTATAAAATTTGCCAAAGAAATTAAACAGATAGATTCAAAAGTTACACGATGGATTGCTGCGGATGCTATTAGAGAACTTGAAAGCGAAGCAGTTCAAAAAAGGTTGAAAAAATGAAATCCTTCCAGCATAAATTTTTTTAGAGTTCAAAACTCTCTTGTTTATATGCCCCCAATAACATACTTAGCTACAGCCAATACTGAAATAACATTATCAATTGTAATTTTTGAAGGTATAGGAAACAATCTGTTTGCACAACTAAAAGATTATAATATGTTTATGTTTAAAGTGAAATATAGTTTTTAGTGTTAAACTATAGCAACAAATAATATTTATTTTAAGATGGTAAATTAGGAAAAAAGGTGGAGGGAAAAAGATATGATTATCTTATGCGAATGTTAATAAATAAAAGGTTGTCAGCTTTGAAGCAAGAATGGATTATCTTAACTTTGCCAAATGGAAATTAAAAACAGATTTATATTTAGTAGATTGAAGAGAAGATAAAATAAAATCATTAATTTAGTATTATTAAAAGAATGAAAAATAATTTGATTATAAATACAATATATAATGAAGATTGCTTAATAACTATGTCTAAAATGCCAGACAATTTTATTGACTTAGTTGTTACATCACCACCTTATGATGGCATGAGAACATATAATAATTATATTTCCGGGAATAAATCAAAATTGAATGGATATTCTTTTAATTTTGAGCAAATAGCAAAAGAATTGTTTCGTGTAACAAAACAGGGTGGAGTTGTTGTTTGGGTCGTTGGTGATGAAACCATTAATGGAAATGAAACAGGAAATTCTTTTAGACAAGCTATTTTTTTTAAAGAATGTGGATTTAATTTGTTTGACTCAATGATATATTCTAAACCCCCTAGAGGTGCAGTTGGTAATAATAACACATATTGGCAGGCATTCGAATATATGTTTGTGTTTAGTAAAGGTAAACCAAAGACAATAAATCTATTAAAAGATCGTATGAACAAAGAGGCAAGAAATGGTGATTCTGGGACAAAGCGTCTAGTAAATGGTGATTTATTACAATTAAAGCGAGGTGGATATGAAAAGTATGGGAGAAGAACTAATATATGGGAATATAATATAGGAAAAGGTCATTCTTCAAAAGATAAAATAGCACACGAACATCCTGCAATATTTCCAGAGAATTTAGCAAAAGATCATATATACACATGGAGTGATAAAAATGATTTGGTTTATGATCCAATGATGGGTAGTGGAACTGTTGCGAAAATGTCAATACAATTAAGAAGGAATTATATTGGAAGTGAAATAAACAAAAATTATTGTAATATTGCAGAGAAAAGAATATCTCAATTAATATTACAATATGATTTGCTGTGAATGTAATAAAAATGAAGCCACAATAAAAGAGTATTGTGAATCTTGTTATAATGAAACAAAAATATGTCGTAGATGCCAGCAACGAAAAAGTATTTTTGAATTTGAAAAGAATCAAAAAAGCATAGCTGGTAAAGTATCTCGAAGAGGTGAATGTAAAGAGTGCCGTAGATGGAAAAACCCAATATCTAAAAAAGCAAGATTAGAATATGAAAAAAATCATCCAATGCCGCCTATTGGAAAACCATTTTTTTGTCCAATTTGTGAAAATACAATAATTAGACAATATAAAAATGATGTTATATTGGATCATTCTCATATAGATGGTAAAATAAGAGGTTGGATTTGTAGGCAATGTAATTCAAGTATAGGTATGATGGATGAAGATATTAACATATTACAAAGAGCAATAAAATGGATACAAGGAACATTAAAATTACTCATATCAATATAAACCTACTTTCAACTTGTATGAAATTGCCTTATTTATCTTAATCTGCACCAGCCTTGGATTGCTGCAGATGCTATCAGAGAACTTGAAAGCGAAGCTGTTCAAAAAAGATTGAGAAAATCAAAAAAATCTTAGTAAAAGTTTTAACTAATGAGCCAGAATTTTATTGAAAAGCAATTTTGTTAAAATAAAAGACTTCTCTCTTTTTCAAACTTGCATTTCTAATTTTTTGGTAGCCCCATGTGATAAAATAATTATCATACCAATGAGCAATATCGCTGTTGTAATTTGTTCTTACAGCATCATTTTTGAATTTTGTTGGAATCTTTATTGATTCTTTTTTTTCAATAACTTCCGTTCCTTCAATAATTTTTGAATGTAAATAGCCACCGGCACTATAAATCATAACAATGCTTTCTTCGTCTTTAAGGATTTTAACTCTTTCTTTTAATTTATAGCTTATTATGTCCATAATTTCAAGAGTGTTATCCCAGATTAGCTTACCATCTTTATCAAAAGCGGCGATGATAGCATGAGTATATCTCCAGCCATCGAAAACTTCTACTGTATAGGCTCTTCCATAACTATCGTAACGCCATTCAGTATGATATTCGGGATAATATGCTTCGGCAATAACGATGTATTGCCCATTTTTTTGAAATATTTCATCATGTACCAAAAGATTATAACCAACATTAACTGTTTTGCCTTTTTGATTTTTTTTGATTATTCTTTTTTTAAGCTGAGCACTTATTGTTGCATAGAAATTTTTAAATTTATTGAAATTGTAATACTTATTGAATTCCTGTTTATTATTAGCAATTTTACTGAAATATAATCCTTCAGCAATATTGCTTGATTTCTTTCTTTTCGATGTAGAATTGCTATATGTTCCTATAAAAATCTTTTCGTTTTTATCAGTTTTTATTATTTTTCCGGTAAGTAAATTTTTATCAGGTAGAGTATTAATATTTATAGAACTTAGAAGTTCTGCTTCATTATTATACTCGTTTACGGATATAATTTTTTTCTTAGGTTTTACATAATTTTCAAAGACAACATTTATTGCCCCTGAATTTTTATTCGCTGAAACATCAATAATATTAGCATCACCTTTAAATTGCGGTAAAACTTTTTTGTTTGTATTATTAATTAAATCATGAACGATAATAAATGGTTTTATTTTATAAGTTTTTAATCCGGTAAACAAAGGAACCAGAGTAAGACTAAAACAAACCTGACTAAAGTTATCAATAAAAGTTGGAGATATTTCTCCTGCCAAATAAACAGAATTGTTTATGATTTTATAATAATCTATTTTCCCTTTGAAAGGAATTGAATATTTCAGATTACTTATATTATCACTGATTATATCAATGCAAACAACATGAATAAGAACTTTTCCGCCGACTACAGCTTTAAAAAAAACATATAATTTATCATCAGAATGAAAATATTCTTCATAAAGGAAATATCTTTCGATTAGAATTTTTTTTGTCCAAATTGACTTTAAATTTTTATCATATCTTGAAAAAAAAATAATTCTTTGATTGTTTTCTTTTTGATTACTTTGGTTAATTAATATCAATCCTTTGTTGCCAATAGGAAAAATCTTATAATTATTTATACTTGCTTTTGTTTTAATTTCAACTCTTTTAGGTCCTGATTTTTGGGAAAACAAAAACAAAGTATTTAGTAATAAAATTAAAACTATAATAAATTTTTTCATCAGTTTATGTTTTTTAGCCGCTAATTTGCTAATATTTTTTTTATGAATTTCCATGAATTTCCATCAATTTCCATCATTTACTTTCCTGCTCGTATGTGTTAAAATTATAGTATTGAATGCTTGTTTACTCGTGTCTCAACGATTCAATAGGGTCTAATTTTGCAGCTTTAACCGCAGGATAAATACCGGATATAAGACCAACAAAAGCACATAAAAATATTCCAAAAATTATCCAAACCCAAGGTACAATAAAAATTCCACCTGTTATTAAAGAAACAAGATTTCCTATTAAAATTCCAAGAATAATTCCTAAAATTCCACCTAACTGACAAATCACAATAGCTTCAACGAGAAATTGATTTCTAATCATTTTGCTTGTAGCTCCGTTTGTTTTTCTTATTCCAATTTCTCTTGTTCGTTCTGTTACTGAGACAAGCATTATATTCATTAAACCTATAGCAGCACCGAGAAGAGTTATAAATCCAATAATTGTTGCAGCAAGCGTGATAAATCTTATGTTTTCGACAAGCATTTTAGCAAGGTTGTCACTTTTTCTTACATCAAAATTTATATCATCGCCAATTTTAACTTTTCTGATAACCCTAAACAAACCAATAGCTTCTCCCATGGCAGCATCAATAAGTTCGGTATTTTTAACCATAACACTTATTACGAAAGACCTGTTGGGTGATGGGAAATATTGTCTGACATTTGTTAAAGGAATAAAACAATTTTTGTCTCCTCCAAAGCCCATGCTAGAACCTTTTTCTTCTAAAACTCCTATTACATAATATTTGCCGGGACCTATAGAAATTGTTTTTCCTATAGGATTTTCTTTATTGAAGAGTTTGCTTTTTAAACTACTGCCGATAATAACTGCCGATGAACCATAAAATAGCTCGTTGTGCGAGAAATTCCTTCCTGATGCAATTTCGTATCCGGCTGTTTGAAGATAGTTCTCATCAACTCCTAAGACTCCTATATTTGGATTGGTTTTTTCGGATTTGTATTTTACTGTTCCAATACCCGTTGCCCATGAAAACACCGAAGTATATGCAGGGAAAGTGTATAGTTCTTTAAATTTCTTTGCCTCTGCATAAGAAATGTTTTTAAAGCGTTCCGCCCTGTTACCTCCAAATTGCATTTTACGGTTTACTATCGAAAATGTATTAGCTCCCATTGCTGTGAAATTACTTTCAATAGTATATTTAATCGAATCAATAGCAGTTAAAATTCCCACAAGAGCCATTATCCCGAAAGCAATAATCAGAATTGTAAGAATGGTTCGTAATAACTGGCTTCTTATCGAATTTAGTGATATTTTAATATTTTCAATTACAAGAATTTTCATATAAAATATTTTAATGAACAAAAATATTAATAATTTTTGGGTTCTGCTACTATTTTAATGAAAGTAAAAATTATTTGTTATTTGTTTTCTAAATATATTGTTTTCACTAAATTTGTAGTAGTAATAATTTTATTGGGAAATAAATAATAAAAAATTGATGCAATATAAAATAGGTATAACATTGATTCCCGACGTTGGAGATATTACAGGGAAAAAGCTTATTGCTTATTGTGGAGGTGTTGAAGCTGTTTTCAAAGAAAAGAAACAAAATCTTTTAAAAATCCCCGGCATTGGTGAGCATCTTGTCAATTCAATTCTCAAACAAGATGTTTTGAAAAGGGCAGAACAAGAAATCGCTTTTATCGAAAAATATAATATTACTCCGCTTTTTTATTTAGACAAACAATATCCCGAACGCCTGAAACATTGCATCGACAGCCCAATGATGCTTTATTTTAAAGGAAATGCTGATTTGAATGCTACAAAAATTATTAGTGTTGTCGGGACAAGAAAGCCAACAGAATACGGGATAAAAACCTGCAATAAATTAATTAAAGATTTAACTTCTCAAAATGTTCTAATCGTTAGTGGATTGGCTTATGGAATTGATGCTTGCTCGCATAAAGCAGCTTTGAAAAACAATTTAAAAACTATTGGAGTCCTTGCTCATGGTTTGGATATTATTTATCCTTCCCTGAATAAATCTTTGGCTGAGAAAATGGTAGAAAATGGAGGGTTAATAACTGAATTTATTAGTAAAACAAAAATGGACCCTGCATTTTTTCCACGTAGAAATCGAATAATTGCAGGTCTTGCTGATGCTGTAATTGTTATAGAGTCTGGAATAAAAGGTGGCTCATTGATAACTGCAAATATTGCTAATTCTTATAGCCGAGATGTTTTTGCCGTTCCCGGAAAAAATGATGATAAATATTCCGTTGGATGCAACCACCTTATAAAAATTAATAAAGCAGCACTTTTTCAATCTGCAGAAGATGTTATTTATATTATGGGCTGGGAGAAAAATAAAGAAAAAAATGCACCGGCTCAGCGCGAATTGTTTGTGAAACTAAAACCCAATGAAGAAATTCTTGTGAAATTATTAAAAGAAAATGGTGATTCGGATATTGATTATCTTTGCCTTAATGCAAATCTCACTATGTCGAAAGTGGCAGCAGCACTCTTGAGTCTCGAATTTTCGGGAATTATTAAGGGACTTCCGGGGAAGATGTATTGTCTTCAGTAGGTTTTTTGTTTTTATTGTTTGTAAATTTACACAAAATTTTAATAAAAATATTAAGTCATGGCTAAAGTAATAATCAAAAAATTAAGCGAAAGCGAAATTAAAAAAAGAGATATTTATAATTGGCCCATTTGGGAGAAAGAAATCTCACGCTTTGATTGGCAATATAGCAGCGACGAAGAATGCCTGATTCTTGATGGCGAAGTTGTTGTTGAAACCGATGATGGAAATTTCACAATTCAGGCAGGTGATTTTGTTACTTTCAAAGCTGGTTTGAAATGTGTTTGGGATGTTAAGAATGATATTTGTAAACATTATAATTTTAAGTAGTCTTTGATAAAAAAATGCCAATATCTGCGTTATGCTCATCTTAAAAACCGGTCATTTACTTTAGTAAAAACCAGATTTTCAAGATTTCGCAAGCCTTGTTCTTGACATTTTTTATCAAACACTTAGTTTTTTTGTAGGCTCTAATCAATAAATAAAAGAATCATTTGGAAGGAATTGTAATAAAATCAACAGGTAGCTTCTACACCGTCAAACAAGATGATGGAGCAATAATTCAATGTAAGCTGAAAGGGAAATTCAAAATTGAAGGACTTAAAGCAACAAATCCTGTTGTTGCTGGCGACAGGGTTGGTTTTAAGTATTTGGATGATAAAACCACCGGATTAATAAATAAAATCCAGAAAAGAAAAAACTATATTATTCGTAAAGCCACAAATCTTTCAAAGCTTACTCATATTGTTGCAGCTAATATTGACAACGCATTTTTAATTGTAACATTAGCCGAGCCACGAACTTCTACAGGTTTTATTGACCGATTTCTTGTAACCGCCGAAGCATACAGTATTCCAACTCATATTGTTTTTAATAAGATTGATATTAACGACAAGGAATTGAAAAATCGCCGAAATGAGTTGATAGAAATTTATACTAAAATCGGATATAAATGCTATGAAGTCTCTGCTTTGAAAGAAATAAATATTGATATTTTGAAAGAAAAAATGAAAGACAAAATAAACTTATTTGCAGGGCATTCCGGAGTTGGAAAATCAGAATTGATTAATAAAATTGAACCCGGATTATCAATACAAATTGGAGAAATTTCCAAAGTTCATAATAAAGGAAAACATACTACTACTTTTGCAGAAATGCATGAGCTTTCTTTCGGCGGATATATAATTGACACACCAGGAATCAAAGAATTTGGATTGATTGATTTTTATAAAGAAGAATTATTTCATTATTTTCCTGAGATATTTAGAATAAGTTCTGAATGTCAATTTCATAATTGCACTCATGAGCATGAACCTAATTGTGCTGTTATAAGAGCCGTTGAAGAAGGAATCATAAGTGAAACAAGGTATAAGAATTATATAAATATTCTTACTGATAGTGATATGGATATAAATGAATGGGAGTTGAGGTGAGGGGATTAATGGGAATTAAAAATTTTCTTTGTTTGTGTAAGCAGAAACTCGCAACAACTAAGACTTCAGACTAATCCGAGAGATGATAGAAAGATTATTTTACTAATAAATATGTATGTCGTTTATAGGGAAAATTTAATATTTCTGAGAGTTCTTTTATGTTTCTATTATTATTTCTTATAAGAATCATATAAGGTTCATTATTTATAATTTCGCAATCAAGTGTTTTTTTAATATCTTCAATATTTTCTACGTAATGATTAAAGATAAGTACAGTTTTCCTTGCTTTATATTTTTCTTCTTCAAATACCCATGTTCTTCTTTCATAAACGTTCATCACTGAAGATGAAATGTTTTCTTCTATAATAGGACAACCATAATTGTAAAATTGCATCTCTGGTACATTAAGGTTTCCGTTAGGAATAAAAACTATTAAATCTATTTTGTATTTAGCAGTGATATTTTTGATTTCAGAACATTGCGTCTTTAAATCTTCAATTTTTTTTATTGCGATTGGTCCAAAGTTTGTTTTTTTAGTATGTTGACTTATAATTGGATGATAACAACTAATTTTGATTAAAAATATGGATATCCCAAGACAAAGAATAATTAATTTCCATTTTTCGACATTTGTAAATACTTCTTTTGTCCAAAATATACTTAGACCTAAGAATAAAGGGATTGCTAAAAACATTCTATTTGAAGATAAAAAGATAGTCCCTATATCATCATTTATCTTATTTATGCCCATCAGAGAAAAAATAAATAGAGTGGAAAGCAGGATACTTAAACCTTTTTTCCAATTATTTTTTAAGCTAATAAATCCCAAAAATATTATTAGGATAATAACTATCCAATTGCCTTTCCATAATATAGGAGTTAGGTAGCGAAAGTACTTGTCTAAATGAGTAAATCCTTCTAAGAAACTATAGAAGCTATAATTAAGTTCCCACATGCTGTGTACTAGATAAATAGGATTATTGATATAGAATTCTTTTGCAAAATATTGGATAATTAAAGCAGGAATTGAACTTACAATTGCGATTAAAAAAAATGAAGGACTTTTAAAATTATTAAATAGAAGATAGAGACATATCGGAAGTGAAAATAGTAGAGAATTCGGATTAGTTATATAAGCAAATGATACAGATAAGCCTAAAATAGCAAAGGACTTCCTTTCGGTAGGTTTTAGCAAACTAAATACCAGAAACGAACAAAAGAAAAGACCATTAAAAAACCCGCGTGAAACTGACGTAAGGATATCGTATTCAATAGGTAATGTTAAAGGGATTAATAGGAACAAATATGAATTAATAACATAATCTTTTCTGAACAAAATAATTGAAAATAAAAAAAATGGAAATAGACTGATTAATACAGAACTGATAGGTAGTGCCATATAATGAGGTAATCCAAGAATTAAAAAAGGAATCGCAAAAATTGATTCTAAAAGGAAGTTATAGTTCTGTCCGTAAAAATAAGGTTCATGGAATATGCCTTTCATATAGTCAGAAGCTGATTGCCAAAATATTAAATCATCACTACCTGTATATTTGAATCCAAATTCATTGAGAACCATATATTTATTAATAATAAGAAGTAGTCCTAGAAAAATTAAAATTATGCTTTTATTATTTTTTATTATAAATTTCATAATACATTTCTTATTATATCAGTCTGACTAAAATCCTATCTAAAAAATATTTAAATTTTTAAAAAAAATAATTTTTGTTTTTAAGGAGATTAAATTCCCACTATACAAATTAAACTACAGCATAAAAATCTACCAATTTATTTTACTGATGAGAAAATTAATGTTGAATATTTGGATTTTAACACAGTATTTCGATTAAGGGCTTGTTTTAATATTTTATAAAAGAATCCTCAATCCAATATTAATTCCAACACTGCCAAATGGTAGCTTTTGTTTTAATTTTTTAGTTGGGGCCGAAAATGTTGATGGATTATTTGGATTATTAGTATAACTGTCCACGAATTCTATTTCTTTATCTTTTTTAGACATTGATGGCAATTGGTCAAAACTATTTAATGTTGATTTTGTTACCTCCCCTTTGGTGGGTGCATAAGACATATTTACCATATTAATTTCACCGAATAATGACATATTTTTATTCAGGTTAATTAAAGCACCTATTCCTGCATTTAATCCAAATGCTAATCCCCCATTCAATTTCAATTTTACAACCGTAATATCTCCATTGTTATTAGTATTTGTTTCATAAATTACAGAACCTAATCCAATTAATAATCCCATTTTTGCATATGCATTTATATCTTTGAAATCAGAAGCAATAACAATCGAAGGATTAATTCTTAACATCTTTGCTGATAAAGTATAATCTGTTGTTCCACTGATATTCTGATTTTTTGCATGCGACTTGCCTCCTAATAAGTAAGAAACTCCTAATTCGGTTCCAACGTTATCATTGAACATATATCCATAAGCAGCAGCAACATTCAATCCTTTTCCTAATGATAAATTTACTTGTTTGTAGGTAGTTGAAGTAGTAATTTTTGTGGTATTTTTAAATTTGAAATAATCATTTAAATTTTGAGAACTTGTATTAAATCCATATCCAGCATTAAAATTTACATATGAACCTTGAGCATAAAGATTATTTGCAAACAAACTGATTACAAATACAATCAAAAGTGTGTTTAAATGTTTTTTATTCATTTTAAATAAATTTTAATTTTCCTACTCGTAAGGCTTTTCGGTTTCGCCCCGTTTTTTCTTGTGGTCGCTGGTCTCCACATTATTTCATTTATCCATCTGTCAAGAAAAATTAAAATAAATTGTCAGGGTTCCTGGATGGAAGTAGTATCATTTTTTTTAACTTTCTCATTATATTAGTATAACCGTATTCCTTTTATTTACATTATATTATGAAAAAGGAGATTACTGATAAATATGTATTTTTAGAGTATTTGAAATATAATAATACAGCAAATATAATAATTATTTAATTGATGACAAATTTTATATTAATTTTTAATTTATTTTTTTAAATTGTTTTTGTTAATATTTTCCGCATTTGAATAATTACAAATAATATATATAAATTTGTAATAAAAAAATGCGTGTAGTAATTCAAAGAGTAAGCAAGGCTTCAGTTAAAATTGTTGAGCAAACCAAAGCAGAGATTAGCAGTGGATTGCTGGTATTTCTTGGTGTTGAAGATGCCGATACAAGTGAAGACATAGATTGGTTAACAGAGAAAATTGCTCGCCTCAGGATTTATCCTGATGAAAATGATATTATGAATCTATCTGTTAAAGATGTTGATGGAGAAGTTCTTGTTGTCAGTCAATTTACTTTGCACGCAAGTACAAAAAAAGGGAATCGTCCATCTTATATCAAGGCATCAAAACCGGATTTTGCTATTCCTATGTATGAAAAGTTTATTAAAAAACTCGAAGAAGAACTTGGAAAATCTGTGCAATCAGGAGAGTTCGGAGCAATGATGGATGTGTCGCTTATTAATTCGGGGCCGGTAACTATTGTTGTTGATTCGAAAAGAAAAGAATAATTGGAATTAGGAATGACTAAAATTAGGAATGACAATTGAATGACAACAGAATGACAAAATTTAAAATGACAAAAATTCAAAATTCGAAAATATATTTCTTTATTATTATTTTTATAATTCTATCGTTAAAATCTTTCTCTCAGGATTTTTCGATTTCAGGAGTTGTTGTTGATTCTACTGATAAAAAACCACTTGCTTTTGTTAATATTATTCTTAATAATTCGAGATTTGGAACTACTACGGATATTGATGGAAAGTTCTCGGTAAACTCAAAAGAAAAAATAAATTTTCTGAAATGCAGCTATGTTGGCTACAAACCGAAAACTTATTTCGTTAGCTCCAACACAAAAAAAATAATCATTAAACTTCAGAAAACAGAAATTGAATTGTCGGAAGTAGTTATAATTCCGGGCATAAATCCTGCTCACCGAATAATAAATAAAGCGGTTGAAAACAAGGATTTGAATAATCCTGAAAAAATGAAAAGCTTTGCTTATACCTCCTATAACAAAATGATTTTTACCAGCGATGTTGAAGAAATCAATAAAATGGATACTGCAAAACTTGATTCATCGGATATCAGGCTTAAAAAATTTCTTGACGAACAATATATATTCCTGATGGAAAGCGTTACTAAAAGAAAATTCAAATATCCCGATAAAAATAATGAGAAAGTTATTGCTTCCCGAATTTCAGGTTTGAAAGACCCGTTTTTTGTTTTGCTTGCCACTCAAATGCAATCTTTTTCATTTTATAATCCAACTATTAACATTAGTGATAAATATTATATAAATCCAATTTCAAAAGGAAGTACTAAAAAATATTTCTTTCTTATTGAAGATACTTTATATTCAAATAATGATACGGTTTTTATAATTTCTTTTCGCCCCTTAAAGAACAAAAATTTTGATGGTATTAAAGGTGTTTTGTACATAAACACTAATAAATATGCAATTCAAAATGTTATTGCACAACCGGCAGAAGAGGACAAATCTATTGAAATAAAAATTCAACAACAATATGAATTTGTTAAAGGAGCACAATGGTTTCCCAGACAATTAAATACTGACATAATTTTTCATACTATTAAACTTAACGATTTGGATTTAATGGGCATAGGTAGAATGTATATCAAAGATATTAAATTAGACCCTGAATTTAAAAACAAAGAATTTGACAATACCATTGTTCAATTTGAAAAAGATGCAAATAAACAAGATGAACAATTTTGGAGCATTTTTCGCATCGACAGTCTCACTGATAAAGATATAAAAACCTATCATGTTATTGATAGCATAGGCAGAAAAAATAAACTTGACGAGAAAGCTAAAGCCATTCAAATTCTTCTTTCCGGGAAAATTCCTTGGGGTCCTATAAATTTTGATTTAGATAAATTTATGAGCTATACCGAATATGAAGGTTTTCGATTTGGTGCAGGAATTCATACCAACGAGAAAATATCGAAATTTTTTACGGTTGGAGGATATTATGCTTATTCTTTAACTGATAAAGCTTCTAAATATGGTGGTGATATTAATTTTTTGCTACATCGTAATTCTGAATTGGAATTAAAATATTCCTATAAAAACGATGTGGAAGAAAGCGGTGGATTCAATCAATTTGATACTAAGGGAATTTTTAGTGATAATAAACTTAGGGATTATCTTATTCGCAAAATGAATGTAGTTGAAGAAAACAAAATTTCAATTAGTTTCAGAACTTTCAGATATCTGAAAATTAATTGCTCCTTAGCTCAAACTTACAAATCAGTTACTAATGATTATCAATACGGAATCAAACAAGGCAATGTAAATGTATTATTAAAAGACTTTAATTTTACTGAAATTGCTTTTGGTCTTCGCTACGCTTATAAAGAAAAGTTTATTAAAAGCCCACTCCTAAAAGTATCACTTGGAACAAATTATCCTATTATTTGGGTAGAATATTCAAAGGGAATAAACAATTTATTAAATGGTCAGTTTGCATATCAAAAAATTGATTTCAAGTTAAAGAAATCTTTCTATATAAAATATTTTGGAAAGCCAACTTTTCAGCTACATGCCGGATTTGTTGACGGAGACATTCCATATTCAAATCTTTATGTTGGGCAGGCAAGTTATAGGAATTTTATTTATGATGCACCAAACAGTTTTGCAACCATGCGAATGAATGAGTTTTTATCGAGCAAATTTGTTTCTTTATATTTCAAGCATAGTTTCGGGAAATTGTTAGTGCGAACAAAAAAAATCGAACCGGAATTTGTTATTACAACGAACATTGGTTTTGGCACACTGCAGAACAAATCAAGCCATCATAATGTTGATTTCAAAACTATGGAAAAAGGTTATTATGAATCGGGGTTGTTAATTAATAATCTTTTAAATATGAAATTATACACTCTTGGTTTAGGACTTTATTATAGATACGGTCCTTATGGTTTTGAAAAAATATCCGATAATTTTGCAGCGAAATTAACTTTTGTTTTTCCTTTCTGAAAAAAAACTTTAAGCACTCCAAACTCTAGGCACTCCAAACTCTAAGTACTCCAAACTCTAAGTACTCCAAACTCCAAGTACTCCAAACTTTAGGCACTTTAAACCCTAATTCCAATCACGATAATGTCATCAACCTGCTCAATTTCGCCTCGCCATTCTAAGTTTCGTTTAGTAAGAATTTCCTTTTGTTCTTCCATAGGTTTCTTATGGATTTCCATTAAGAGTTCTTTAAATTTCTTGCTCATAAACTTCTTGCCTTTTGGTCCGCCAAATTGGTCAATATAACCATCGGAGAAGATATACATTACATCACCTTTTTTAATATCAATAATGTGGTTTGTAAATGGTTCCTTGTCTCGTTGATGCAAACCAACAGGCATACGATTAGGTTTTGTTTCTAATAGCTCACCATCTCTAATAAGATATAAAGGATTGTAAGCACCGGAATATTGAACTTTCATTTCATCCATATGGAATGCAAGCAAGGCTATATCCATACCATCTTTTGTTGCACCTTCTTCACCATGTTGGCCAAGGGAACCAATTATATTCGCACGAAGCTGGTTTAATACTTCAGCAGAGGTATTTACATCTTTCTTTGCTGCGACTTCATTTAAGAAAGTAACACCCATAATACTCATAAAAGCACCCGGAACTCCATGACCTGTACAATCTGCAGCTGCAATAATTGTAATGTTTTCCCTGTGCATCATCCAATAGAAATCGCCACTCACAATGTCACGTGGTTTATAAAGGACAAAGTTATCCGGTAAATATTTATTAATATTTTTATCTGAAGGAAGAATTGTTTGTTGAATTCGTCTTGCATATTTTATGCTGTCCATTATATCTTTATTCTTTTCTTCTATAAGGTCTTTTTGCTCACGAATTTCGGCAGTGCGTTCACGAATAATCTTTTGCAATCCTCTTGTAGAAATCTGAATAGCTCCATAAACAAATGCAATAAAAAATATAATATATAGAATGTAGGCAAGGATAGTTCTGTACCACGGAGGAAGAATTGTAAATTCATAAACTGCTTCTTTGCTTATGTTTCCGTAAATATCTTTTGCTCTAACTCTGAAACGATAAGTTCCTTCACGTAAGAAAGTATATTCCTTTTCGGTTTTTAATGTCCAATCGCTCCATGATTTTTCTTTAGAACCTTCAAGAAAATAGCTGTACTTTAATGCTGATTCGCTGGAGCTATTTAGGGCAGCATATTTAAAAATTAAGGAATTATTTGCATATTTAAGTGTTGGTATAAGAAAATCGGGTTGAGAAAAAACAACATAATCTTCTTCGTCGAAATTTGTGCCTCCGAAAATAATATTTGTATCTGCAATAACCGTTCTGATAAAAATCGAAAATTCTTGCTCGAATTTTGCATCTGAAGAATTGTCATAACAATACAAACCATTAGTTCCGCCTATCCAGCTTAAGCCGTTTTTATCGTGGTGGATTGCAAAAACTATATCCTTAGAATCTGTTAAATAAACTGTTTTATGAATTATTTTTGTGCTGTCCGAAGAAGGCTTTATATATTCAATTCCTATAATTTTACCTCCTTCAAAAATTGTTATCATCCACACATTTCCTTTTTTGTCAACCTCCAATCTATGAATATGTTTTATTGTATTGTTAAATTCTAAACCAAAGGAATTGTCTTTAATAAATTTATCAGAAGATTTATCATATTCAAACAGACCTTTACTAGTTCCAAACAGTAATTTATCTTGAAATTTTGCAATTACAACAGGTCCGTTAGGAATGTCTTTTTCTTCGTAATAATGTTTAATAACAGGATTAACTATTTCACTATCATTAAAAACAGGTTTGTCAATTCTAATAGTTCCATTCAATGTACCTAACCACAAATTACCATCGGAATCTTCAGAGATATTAAAAACAATTTCATTTATTTCTTTTATTATTATTTCATTAGTCCATTCTCCGTTTTCTCTGTATAAAGTTGCTAAACCCGGTTCCATTCCTATATATATTCTTGCAGGGTCAAATGCCGATTGATAGATAACCCAGGGTGCACCCTCTTTCATAATTGTATCAACTTTATGTTGTGCATCTAATTGATAGGCTCTATTAGAAGATACTAATAACAAAGAATCATCTTTATAATAAAAAGGGCAAAGATGCCAGCATTCTTTTGTGAGTTCTTTTGTGTCAATATTTTTAAAACGTGAAAATTCATATTTTGAAAGGTCAATACTTTTGTCTATATCACTATTATTACTATAACTACAACTTTGATAAATTCCTAAATGGGTAGCAATGTATAATTTATTATTAAATCTTGCTACAGATTCAATTGTGCTTTCTAGTCCTGATTCTTCTTTTAAACTTGATAATTGAGAATTGATTTTAATTTTTGTAATTCCATTCGATAAAGCAAGCCATAAATTACCTTGACGGTCAAGATATTGTTTAAAGACTATTTCATCCTGCAAGCCTGTATTTTTATTTATAGTTTGTAGTAATTTGCCTTTTTTATCAATAATTAAAAGCCCTTTTCCATATGTTCCAATCGAAATTTTATTATCATTAATATAAATTCCATTTTGAATAATATTAATAATATAAGAACTGTCGAGATAAGATGGAAAAGCTGCTAATTTTGAAATAGATTTACCTTTATTAAAGGAATATAGAAATAAATTTTTCTTATAATGTGTTAATAAAAGAAATTTATTGTTAATTCTGATTATATCAAAAATATCAGGTGAAGTATTATTATATAGAAATTTTTTACCACCTTTTACGGGAACTAATAAATCGCCTTTAATTCTTGTCAGACCAATAGTTTTTATAGTTGCATAAAAAATACCATCAATAAAAAAAGAACGATGAATCTTATCTTTTGCATGGAATACTTTTATTTTTTTGCCATCCCATAAAAATACTTTCTTTTTTGCCTGAAAATATATTCCTTCATCGGTACAAATTGTTTTCCATACATTACCAAATTCAAGATTAGCAGAATCAAGTTTGTCAATGAGCGAACGATATTGTAATGTTCCAACAGAGTCAGGTTTTAGATAACCGAATTCATCTCTTGCTCCCACATAAATTCTTCCTTTTTTATCAATATCTAAAGAACGGGTTCTGTTAGCATTGGTTGTAATTTCAATAGTTCGCCAATTTACTCCGTCATATTCTAAAATTCCCATATTATTGGCAAAATACATCAAGCCTCTATGGTCTTGAACTATATCCCAGTTCTGCTGTAAACCGTTGTATTCTTTTGTTGTAAAATTTCTAAAAGGTAAGATGCCTTTTTCATGTTGTCCCCAAACTGTATGAAGAACAGAAATGTTGGCTAACAAAAAAAAAATAATAAACTTTAAAATAATACTAAATTTACTTCTCATAATTTTCCTGTAATTTTTTGCATTATTACTTAAATGTAAAAATAGTATTTTTTTTTTATCTTTATCAAGAAATTAAAAATTCAAACTCAAACAAAATGAAAAAAATACTTTTGACTTTAATAGTTTTATTAACAGCAAGTTATTTATTATCCCAAAATGGCTGGATTGACAAATCACCAAACACAACTTCAAGTATTAATGATATATTTTTTGTTAGTGCTTCAACAGGTTTTGTTGTTTGCAATAGTGGAAAAATTTACAAAACAATCAATGGAGGCGACAATTGGACTCTACAAACAAGCGGTGTAACTAATAATCTTAACAGCGTTTTTTTTGTTAGTAGCCAAAAAGGATATGTTGTTGGTGATGCAGGAAAAATATTAATTACTTCTAATGGAGGTACCAACTGGATAGTTACAACACTAAGTACTCCTATTAATTTAAGAGATGTTTTCTTTAATAATCCCGATAGTGGAGTAGTTGTAGGCAACTACAGTAGTGGTGGATATTTTGTAGTAACATTAAATGGTGGTTCTTCATGGCTTCAACAAGGCCCTGTTCCAAGCACCGAATTACGTGCAGTTCAGCAAACCGATGATACTTCAGCAGTTTCTATTGGGCAAATGGGTACAACTGCTGTAATATCTAAAATTACATTAAATACTTCATATTCTGTAAAAGGAAATATGAGTGGAGGCCAATTCAATAATTTACATTTTCCTTCATCAATAGGTTATGTTTGCGGTAATAATGGAGTAATTTATAAAACTATTAACAGTGGCAATTTATGGTCATATCAGACTTCAAGCGGACTAAGTACAAATAGTTTATACTCGGTTTTCTTTGTTAACAACACTGTAGGTTATGTAGGTTCATCCGGGAAAATCTTTCGTACTTTAAATGGAGGTAGTTCTTGGGTACAACAATATAATCTCGGTACTACAAATTTTAAAAATATCCAATTTATCAATGACCAAATTGGTTTTGCTTGTGGTGGCACAATAGTATTGAAAACAATTTCCGGTGGTGTTAATCTTACTGTTAATGTGAGTGATACATCTTTATTTTGTAGTGATTCTGTTCAAATATTTGCAAGCACATTTTATAACGGGACTGGTACTCTAACTTATTCATGGTCGTCTGGAAACTCTTTAAGCGATTCAACAATTTTTAATCCTTATGCAAATCCGCAAAATACAACAAATTATTTTGTTACAGTTACTGATGGAGTTATTTCTGCAAGCGACTCGGTTGTTGTTACGGTTGTTGCATTTCCAACTGATTCAATTTGTATGGTTTCTGTTGATGACAGTTTAGGCGAGAATATTGTAATTTTTGAAAAAAATGTTTCAGGAGCAATTGACTTCTATAAAATCTATCGCGAATCAAATGTTTCAGGAGTTTATGATAGCATTGGTTTTGTCCCTGCTGATTCTGCCGGATTTTTTGTTGATACAGCTTCAAATCCTGCTGTTAAAGCTGAAAGTTATAAAATTTCTATTGTTGATTCATGCAGCAATGAATCAGTTTTAAGCAATCCACATACAACAATGCATCTGACTGTTAATGTAGGAATGAGTGGCTCCTGGAATCTTAACTGGACACCCTACCATGGATTTCAGGTTGTTACTTATTATATCTGGCGAGGAGACAGCACACATAATCTTACTTTAATTGATTCTTTACCCGGAACTTCTATTTCTTTTTCCGATTTTTCGCCTCCTTCAGGTGGATTATATTATCAAGTGGAAATTATTGCTCCTAATGTATGTCATCCCTATGCAAAAGCAAATACAAATTATAATTCTTCACTTTCCAATCTGGCAGATAACGGACTTATTCAGCCTCCAAATATTACAGCAGAATTTATAGGAAACCCTACAAGTGGAAATTTTCCGCTAACTGTTCAATTCACCGACCAAACAACAGGAACCCCCGATAACTGGCTTTGGGATTTTGGTGATGGAGATACAAGCATTGTTCAAAACCCAAGTCATATTTACTCTGCTGCTGGTATTTATACTGTTAAGTTAACTGCTTCAAATTCTAGTGCTTCTGATATGATTACTAAAGTTAATTATATAACAGTTACAGTCGGTTTGAAAGAAAATAAACTTAGAAATTCTATAAAAATTTTCCCAAATCCTTTTACTGATGAGACTTTTATTTTAATAGAAAATCCTAATGTTAAGATTAAAATTGTTGAAGTATTTGATATTTCCGGTAAAAAGCTCAAAACTATTGAAAACCCGATAACAAACAAAATTATAATTCATAGAAATGGAATGAAAAGTGGATTATACTTTATCAAGCTTACCACAAAAGATGATTATATTTATAGGGATAAGATTGTACTTAAATAATTACTTTTTATTAGTTTTGCAGCTTAATTAATTTCTCCTGACAAGAAACAAAATGCGAAAAAAAGTAGATTTTTTGGTAATAGGTTCGGGGATTGCCGGATTAAGTTATGCATTGAAAGTTGCAAAATATGGAAAAGTTTGTGTTGTTGCCAAAACCAATGCTGATGAAACTGCAACAAGATATGCTCAAGGTGGTATTGCTGCAGTAATGTCCGACCATGATACTTATGAAAAACATATCAACGATACAATTATAGCCGGTGACAATTTATGTGATGAAAATGTTGTTAGATTTACTATCCGGGAATCAACCGAAAGAGTAAAAGAATTGATTGAATGGGGAGCAAACTTCGATAAAAATAAGTCAGGAAAATATGACCTTGCAAGAGAAGGAGGACATTCCGAATATCGCGTGCTTCACAGAAAAGACCAAACCGGATTAGAAATTGAAAAAGTATTGTTAAGTCAAGTCAAAAAAAATTCAAATATTGAATTACTTGAAAATTATTTTACTATAGATATTATTACTCAGCATCATTTAGGCATTGAAATAAATAGAAAAACTTCCGGTATTGATTGTTTTGGAGTTTATATTTTAAATCCTAAAACAAAACAAATTGAAACAATTCTATCAAAAGTAACATTGATAGCAACAGGTGGAGTTGGCAATGCTTATGCAACAACCACAAATCCGGTAGTAGCTACAGGCGATGGAATTGCAATGGTATATAGAGCAAAAGGTGAGGTTGAAAACATGGAGTTTATACAGTTTCATCCGACTTCATTATACAATCCAATTGAAAAACCTTCATTTCTTATTACTGAAGCATTGCGAGGATTTGGTGCAGTGCTTAAAACAAAAAATGGTGATGAGTTTATGAAGAAATATGATGTGCGTGAATCTCTTGCTCCTCGCGACATTGTTGCAAGAGCTATTGACAACGAAATGAAGATTAGTGGTGATGAACATGTTTGCCTTGATTGTACTCATCTTAACAAAAATGAACTTATCAATCATTTTCCCGGAATTTATGCAAAGTGTTTAAGTATTGGTGTTAATATTACAAAGGAAATGATTCCTGTTATTCCTGCTGCTCATTATAATTGCGGAGGGATAAAAGTTAATAACTATGCAAGGACTTCAATTAATAATTTGTATGCTTCCGGTGAATGTTCTTCAACAGGATTGCATGGTGCAAACAGGTTAGCATCAAATTCTCTGCTCGAATCTTTGGTGTTTTCTCATAGGGCAAGTTTAGATGTTGCCGATAAAATAAAACATATTAAATTCATGGATGAAGTTCCTGATTGGAATGCTGAAGGAACAGTTTTAAACGAGGAAATGATTTTAATTACTCAATCAATAAAAGAATTGAATAACATAATGAGTAACTACGTTGGGATTGTTCGTTCAGACTTAAGATTAAAGCGTGCTTTAGATAGACTTGAAATTATTTATTGTGAAACCGAAGACTTATTTGAAAAATCAATTCTATCAGTTAAAATTTGTGAATTACGGAATTTAATTAATATTTCCTATCTAATTATTAAAATGGCTCAGCAAAGGAAAGAAAGTATTGGTTTGCACTATTCAATTGATTATCCTCCAAAACAGAATTGATTATAGTTTGAAGCATTTAAAACCAAATGTTATAATTCCTGAATATAAAAAGATATTTATTAATTTTGCAATCTTAAATTTTAGAGTCATACAAAAGCTATAATAGTATATTTCAAATAAATTTTTATTCTATGAAAACATCAAAAATTGTTACAAATACAAAGCCTATATTAGTTCTTACTTTTGCTCTATTGTTGAATTTTGTTTCATTGGCTCAATTGGATAGTCCTGTGAAATGGGATTTCAGCACAAAAAATATATCAAACGATGAGGTTGTTTTAATTTACAAAGCAGCAATAGGAAAAGATTGGCATTTATATTCTCAATTTCTTCCAAAAGGAGGTCCCTTGCCAACATTTTTTGAATTTGAAAAGTCTACAAATTTCAAAACTTTAGGAAAAATTTCTGAATACCCAAAGCCCCAAATTGAACATGATGAGATATTTGATATTGATGTACAATATTTTAGCAATGAAGCAACTTTTAAACAAAAAATAAAAATCCTTTCATCAGAACCTTTTGTTGTTAAAGGAAATGTGAGCTATCAAGTTTGTAACGAAGAAACTTGTATTCCTTATGATAATGATTTTGAATTTAATGTTGAAGGAGCTACTGTAGAAAAAGAAACTGAACAGGAAAAAGTTGATGAAAACGCTAATCTTGAATCTGAAGAATTAGGTGAAGATACATTGATAGAAGAATCAGTTGTTGAAGAAGAGCAACCTCCATCAAACAATTCAGAAGTAACAGTTGAAGAACAAGCCGAAGATGAATCTAAAGGTGAAAACAAATCTTTATGGGGATTTTTCTTTTTTGCCTTGGGACTTGGTATTGCAGGAATTTTTACTCCTTGCGTTTTTCCAATGATTCCAATGAATATTGCATTTTTTCTTAATTATCAAGGTGGTAAATCCAAAGGAAAATTTCTGGCAATATTTTATGGTTTATCAATAATATTTATTTATTCAGTTATTGGAATATTATTAACTCTAATTTTTGGAGCCGATGCAATCGGTAATATTGTGAATCATTGGTTGACAAATATTATTTTCTTTTCAGTTTTTATATTCTTTGCTGCTTCATTCTTTGGAATGTTTGAATTAGTAATGCCAGCAAAATGGGTAAACAAAGCTGATTCAAAAGTTGACAAAGGCGGTTTGGTAGGAACATTCTTTATGGCTTTAACTCTGGTTCTTGTTTCTTTTTCCTGTACTGCTGCTTTTATTGGAACAATCCTTGTTGAAGCTGTCAGTGGCGATTTATTAAAACCATTTATTGGAATGTTTGGATTCTCTGTAGGATTTGGAGTTCCATTTGCTTTCCTTGCATTATTTCCTTCTGTATTGAATAAAATGCCAAAATCCGGTGGTTGGATGAATTCAATCAAAGTAGTATTTGGATTTATAATTCTTGCTTTTGGTATGAAGTTTCTCGTTGGTCCAAATGATGTTTTAGGCTGGGGAATTAGCCGCGAAGTTTTCATTGGTGTTTGGATAGTTCTTTTCACTTTACTTGGATTATATTTACTTGGAAAGATTAAATTTTCTCATGATTCAGATGTGCCTCACATAAGCGTTCCTCGTTTGATAATCGTTGTAATTGTATTTTCATTTGTAGTTTATTTAATTCCCGGTTTGTTTGGTGCAAAACTCGAAACAGTGGCACCATTCCTTCCCACTCAGTCAATGCAAAAATTTGATATTCCTGCATTAATTGAAGAAAATTCCGGTGGAACAGCCATAGCTCAACCAAGCAATTTATGTGATGAACCAAAGTATGGCGATAAGCTTCATTGGCCAAATAACTTAATAGGTTATTTTGATTATGAGCAAGCGGTTGCTTGTGCAAAGGAATTGAACAAACCAGTCTTTATTGATTTCACAGGTCATTATTGTGCTAATTGCAAAAAAATGGATGTCACAACTCTTGCTGATAAAGAAGTTCTAAAAAGATTGAAAAATGATTTTGTTCTTTGCGAATTATATACTGATGACCCAACAGAGCTTCCTGAAAAAGAATGGTACACATCCGAAAAAGATGGCAAACTTAAAAAGACAATAGGAAAACAAAATGGAGATTTAATGATGACAAAATTTAATGCTCTTGGAACTCCTTTATATGTTATAATAGATAGCGATGGCAAAATTCTTTCAGGACCTCAAGCTTATGAAAAAGATATTGAGAAATTTCTTAAGTTTATTGATAAAGGTTTAGAAGAGTTTGAAAAATAGTAAGAAAATTTATTAATTCTTAGAAACCTAACAGGTTTTTAAAACCTGTTAGGTTTTGTTAGGTTTCGAACTCTGGAAAGATTTAATAGTTAGTCAACAACAAACTTAAAACTCCGACTACCGCCATCTCTGAATATTAATTTTCCTAAATATAATCCTGATATTAAATCCTTAACATTTATTTGAAGAAAATTTTTGCCATCAAATTTTTGATATTTAACTTTCTGACCCGTTAGATTGTAAATTTCAATTACCCCCTCCTGATGCAGTATTTCTTCAAACTCAATTATTATTAAACCCGAAGCAGGATTTGGATAAACTCTAATTCTCCGGACGCTGAGCGGAGTCGAAGCGTCAATTCCAACAGTATCACAATCAATAATCCCAATCAAAATACTATCAACCGAAACATTACCTAAAGTATCAATCACCTGCAAAAAGTATTTAATTAAAGTATCAGGTTTTGCAAAAGGCATTCCATTGGATGTATCCGAAAGCCATTGATTTGGCCACCAAACATAAGTACAACTTGAATGATTATGTGAGCCGATTTGGATGCTGTCGCCAAGACAAAGTGTTGTATCTAATCCTGCTTCAGCGGAATAGCAATTTACAACAAAAATATTAACTGTATCTAAACTTACAGTATCATTATTTGAGTTTATTATAATTAAAGAATAAGAGATATCGTTTGTTGGTGAGCATAGCGGTTGCCCAATAGTATCGTAATTTAAGAAAGTTGGGGGCGACCATTTATAATTCCAGTTAGGATTATTTGAATTTCCCATAATAAATGCCTGCTCTATACAAACAGTGGTATCGTTTTGACCGCAATCAACTACATAAACCGTAACACTATCCAATGTTTTTTCATATGTAAAATCTGTTGCAAGACAATAGTAAGTTGTTGTTTGTGTTGGTGAAACACTTATAAAACCCGAATCTCCTACAAGGTTAAGGTAATTACTGTATTTAATAAAACCATTTTGCAGCAAACCTGAATAATTATTAAACACAGAATCTTTTGTAAACCATTCGTAATAATAATCTCCATAATTATGTTTGCCCAATATTGCTTTACCTCCAAGACAAATTGTTGTATCTGCACCTGCCATGGAAAGCGGAGGAATGGTATCTGCTTCCCAGATTGCAACATCGTCGATATAGTAATATATACTTTTAAAAAAAGGATTCTGAGGAATAGGACCTGGATATCCACTATTATGTAATTTATTGATTGCAGAATCAGCAGTGAAAGGACCAATAAAGATATATAGTTCGCTACCTACTGCAGTAAATGTATCAATTATTGCAGTCCAATTGCTAGTATCAATAATTGCTCCATGACCATTTTGTCTTATTTGTGCATTAATATTCGCATAAGTATATGGATTACAAATCATAGTATCGCTACTAATAAATAAGCCAATGCCATCTCCTCCAAAATAGCATGAATCCACTAAACTAACATAGAATCTTCCTTTATATAGCTTTCCCTGTATCAATGTTTGATTTAATTTTACTGCCATAACTTCACACCATGCAGCTGAAATTGTATCAGGTCGATTCATATAGATTGCAGGCCATAAACCTGTATATAAACCAGAATAACCATTTCCTGTTTTTGGGAATTGATAACCAAATACATTTAAAGGTATGCTTAAATATGTAGGATTTGAAGGATTAAAATAGCATTTATTATATGTATCAACACTAGTACAAGCACCATATTTTGTGTCAGACCAATTATTCATTACAGAATCTAATTGACCAGCTAAATAATTGCATTTTTTGATGCTCTCAAAACTCCCATTAGGTACATAATTTTGGCTATAAATACCAGAAAAAATAAAAAGATTCAAAAATAAAACAAGAAAAGATTTTTTTTTCTTTATTACAAATTTAACTATAGAATATTTATTATTGAACATTTATT
>Ga0307990_1000743_pt1 | contig 28063 bp, 22 predicted proteins | sample EllFjometagen129_FD_203168 | JGI IMG/M metagenome (GOLD analysis project Ga0307990, IMG submission 203168) | Marine microbial communities from Ellis Fjord, Antarctic Ocean - #129 | ecosystem: Environmental > Aquatic > Marine > Unclassified | place: Southern Ocean | collected 2014-10-08
CCCCCCCCCATTTTGTCAAGGGGTTTTCATGTTTTTTTCATACTTTTGTTATGTCGCGTAGTGTTCGCTGTGGGCCGGGGCGCGACGCGGGGCAGCGAAAGAAATCTCTCGCGGAGGTCTCCGTGGTGCCATGCTTCCGGGGGCTGTTTCCGGAAGCATGTTCCATCGACGTTGCGGGTGTACCGTGGCCCTGTGTCACCAAGATCGCACTTGGAGCATGCTTCCGAGAGAAGCGTTCGGAAGCATGGCACCGCCTCCAATGGCCCTGGGGCCACGCCACCGACCGTCCTCTGCGAGAGACATTCTTCTTCCCGGCCCGCCCGGGGCGCGGCGAGGCATCATGGTTTCGGCGGAAGTGGGCCGGGCGAAACCCGCAATACCGTCTCCGAGATGTCCAGGTTATCCAAGATATCCAGATTCGCCCCTGGGAGTGGGTGGAGTTGGCGGGTGGCCGGCGGCGGGCGGCGAAAAAGTACCGCTGGCCGGGCGATGGGTTTTCGCGCCTCGGCCGGGGGCGCAAGGTGGGTTTTTGATGGCGCAACGATGGGTTTTCGCGCCCTGGCCGAGCGCGAAAGGGGGTGTTTTGATAGCGTAGCGATGTGTTTTCGCGCCTTGGGCGAGCGTGAAAGGGGGTTTTTCGATAGTGTAGCGATGGGTTTTGGTGTGTTGGGCGAGTTCGCAAGAGTGTTATTTGTAAGGGTTTGCGATGGCGACTATGCGTGTTTTGATAGCGAAGCGATGGGTTTTCGCGCCTCGGCCGGGCGCGCAAGGGCGTGTTTTGATAGCGATGCGATGTGTTTTCGGGCCCCGGTCGGGCGCACAAGATGGTATTTGGGCAGGGGGCAGGCTACTTTTCGGGCTGGCCTTGCCATCAAACGGCGGGTCGCTTCCAGAAAAGCATCAGGCGCCGGCGTTTTCGGATTCCTGCATGGCGATTTCGGTCCAGCGGAAGAGACGCGAGATGTCGTTTTCGAGGGTCATCATTTCCTTCAGCATGATCTCGATATTGCAGCCGGCGGCGCCCGCTGCCGCGAAACCGTCGCGGATGGTCTGGCGGATGGCGCCGGCGTCGAAGCCGCTTGAGATCATCGACGGGTTCGGTCGCCATGATACCACGTAGTCCCCGCCGATCTGCTCGCAGCCGTGGGCGAGGTCCGCTCGCGGACCCATCAGGATTCGCCTGAGGTTGGGAATCTTGCGGAGCAAGTCCACCTTGTTGTCCAGCGTCTCGCAGCAGCCGTAATTGACCAGGCCGAAGCGGGCCATGATCGGCATCTGGTATTGAAGGAGGAACTCCTCGTGCTGGGCGGGGCTGACGCCCTCGAACTCCTGGGCGTGCGTGAAGAACCACAAGTCTTTCAACGAAGCGCCGTGCGAGTTGGGCTCCGGGTCGGGCAGACCATCGGTCTCCGGGGGCATTCCGTAGTTGCGGGTTTCCGCGATGGACCAGTCCCCGGCCGCGGCGCCTTGGTCGAGGTTGGCCAGCACCGCGTCGCGCGTAAACGCCATCAGCCGGTGGACCAGTTCGGGGTTCTCGTAGAGTGCGTAGAGCAACTCTTGCAGCCCCAACAGGGCTCCGGGTGCCTCGGAAAGGTCCGTGCCGCCCCATATCGGGTAGACGGTGCTCTTGTTGACATGCACGGGCATGATGTCGCCGATGAGGTCGCGAACCGCGCGGATCTCCGGCGTGTCGTCGTCGAGGCATTCGTGCGGCGTGGCGACCAGGCGGTCCAGGTCTGCTATTTCGCTGATGACGGGCATGTTTCGCCAGCCCCGGCTGGCCTTGTCGTAGACGCGGTCTTTTTCGATGCCCCAAATTCCGGCCGGGGGCTGGCGCATCTTCGCCCGCATCGTGTACCACGGGTAACGGACCGTGTCATCCGGGATCGTCGCGCCCCATAGTTGAAGTTGCAGCCAGCCCTCCAGGTTGCGGAAGGGCTGGTTTTTGGCGACGAGTTCGGGCAGGTGGGGTTTGATTTCTTCGTGGATCATGCTGGCCCAATACCACGAGCAGATTACCGGCGGGCGGGTTTTTCGCAGGCTGTTGTGGTCTCGCCACAGGCGGCGTTTGGCGGCATTGCGGTCGGACCGGCAGATTTCCATGTACTTGCTTGCCAGGTCGCGGATTCTGGTTTTTGCCTCAGGGGTCGGTATTTCAGTCACACATCACCTTGAACCCGGGCATGTCGGCTCGCGGGCGTTTCTTGAGTAGTTCGTGGATTTCGTCGAACGTCCTCAGAATCTTCCGATAATCGACGTCTTCTTTCGAGTCAAAAACAGCCTTGCCGCACTTTTCCGTTCCGGCCGTCCGGGCGGGTCGGCATCATTTGTTCAAGTTTTTGCGAGCGTGATTGAAATAGAGGTGGTTTCACAATCGACGGGAGCTATTCATTGTTATAGTAATGCCTCGGCAGTAACGAGGCGGGTTTTGACACGATAGAAGGAGAGCAACTATGTCCGCACGTGCATCACGCATAAGTCGCAGGCATTTCTTCAGGGCTGCCGCGGCGGCCGGGGCGGTTGTCGCCGCGCCGACGATAGTATCGGCGGCAGCGTTGGGCAAGAACGGGGCCGTGGCTGCCAGCGATCGGATTACCCTCGGCGCGATCGGGATCGGCAATCGCGGCTCGTACGACCTCGGGTGCATTCTCTGGGAGCCGGATGTGCGTGTCGTCGCCGTGGCGGACGTTCGAGGCAGCAACCGCAAACGCGCCAAGGGCAAGGTTGACGGCAAGTACGGCAACAAGGACTGCGTGACCTACATCGACTTCCGCGAGTTGCTTGCCCGCGACGACATTGACTCGGTGCTTATCGCGACCGGGCCGAACTGGCACGCGACGGCATCGATAATGGCCGCCAAGGCCGGCAAAGACGTCTACTGCGAAAAGCCCTGCACCAAGAACATCGTCCAGAGTATCGAGCTGGCTGCGACGTTCCGCCGAACGGCGCGCGTCTTCCAGGGCGGCATGCAGAGGCGGAACCTGCCGAATTTCATGTTCGCCGTCGATCTCGCCCAACGAGGCAAGCTCGGCAAGCTCACGGCGGTGCATGCCCATCCCGGCGGGATGAGTACGGGTATGAGCGGGTGGTTGCCCGCCCAGCCACAGCCCAAGCGCGAAGAGGTCGATTGGGATACGTACCTTGGCCCGGCCGCGTGGAGACCATACAACAAGCGACTCATGCGAGGCTTTGGTTTTGAAAAGGGCGGCGGCATGGTCGGCGGCGGGGTCCTGGAGTGGGGCTCGCACTGCGTGGACCAATGCCAGTGGGCCAACAGCGCCGACAACACGGCCCCGATGAAGTACTTCCCGGTCGAGAATGGGCAGGCCTCGGCGACTTACGCCAACGGGGTGAAGCTTATCATTCGCGGCGGTGGATGGCTGAAGGGGATGGGTTCGTGCCCGGTGCGGTTTGAGGGCGAGACGGGCTGGGTCGAGACGGGCGACAATGGCGACCTGGTCGCGAGTTCTCCTGAATTGCTCGTCGGCATGGGCGCAAAGATTCGCGGCTACCCGGCCAACAATCACCTTCGTGACTTCTTCAACTGCGTAAAGACCCGCGGCAAGCCGCTGGCCAACGCCGAGGTGGCCTGCCATACACACATTGCCTGCCACGCTACAAATATCTCGATGTTCCTCAACCGAGAGCTCGACTACGATCCGGTGAAGAACGTCTTTCCCAATGACGCGCAGGCGAACCGCTTGAGGTCAGAAGCCTTGCGCGAGCCGTGGCATTTCTAGAATATTGACACCGGAGTTCCGGCTCGCTCAGTAGCGAGTTTGATGAATACGAAAACCCCAGCCTTGCTGGCAGGAGAATGAAGATGCGCAACATTCGGTTCATATCAACGTACACTGCCGTAATTGCCGGCCTGGTCCTGGCGACGGCTTGGACCCAGGCCTTCGCGGCGAAGACGGTCGCCCCAAAGGAAGCCGATCTGATCAAGATTATCCAGTCGGATGCCCCCCCGCAGAACAAGGCCATCCCGTGCAAGCAATTGGCCATCTACGGTACAGCCAAGGCGGTCCCCGCGCTTGCGGCCCTGCTGACGGATGCGAACCTCGCGTCCTGGGCGCGGATCGCACTGGAAGCCATACCCGACCAGACCGCCGACGAGGCTCTTCGTCAGGCGATAGGTAAACTCAAGGGCAGGTTGCTGATCGGCGTGGTGAATTCCATTGGAGTTCGGGCGTACGCCAAGGCGACAGACGATCTTACGCCGCTGCTCAAGGGCGCCGATCAGGAAGTAGCCTCAGCCGCCGCCGCGGCGCTTGGGCGAATCGGCACGGCAAAGGCTGCGGGGGCTCTCCAACCGTTGCTTGCCTCCGAAGCCGAGGCGCTTCGTTCGGCCGGGGCGGAAGGCTGCGTTCGCTGCGCCGAGAAGTTCCTCGCTGCCGGCCAGGCCGACGAGTCCATCAAGCTCTACGACATCGTTCGCAAGGCCAACGTGCCGCGTCAGAGGATTATCGAGGCCACTCGCGGCGCTATTCTCGCCCGCAAGTCAGGCGGGGTGGGCATGTTGGTGGAGCTTTTGCGGTCCAAGAACCGCGCCATGTACGGCCTGGGCCTGCGAGTGGCACGCGAGTTGGCCGGGCCGGAGGCCACCGATGCACTGGTGGCTGAGCTGAAGTCGGCCTCGCCGGACCGCCAGGCGGCGCTGCTGCTGGCATTGGCGACCAGGCAGGATCCAAAGTCCCTGCCGGCAGTTATTGACATCGTCAAGGTCGGTCAGGGCGGGGCCAGGGTCACGGCGATTGAATTGCTGCAGAAAATGGGAAACGTGTCCTGCGTGTCGGCCCTGCTGGACGCCGCCATCGATGACGATGCGGCGGTCGCCAAGGCTGCCAAGCTGACATTGGCGAGGCTTTCCGGCCAGGCCGTCAGCCAGGACATCGTCGCCCGTTTGGGCAAATCTACGGGCAAGGTCAGGTTGGTGCTGATTGAGCTGGCCGGGCTGCGACAGCTTTCCGAAGCCCTGCCCACTGTCGTTAAACTTGCCGGCGAGTCCGACCAGGCCACGCGCTCTGCCGCACTGACCGCTCTCAGCATCATGGGCACGGGCAAGCAGATTCCCGACCTTGTCAAACTTGTTGTCGGCGCCAAGGCGGCCGGTGAACGTGCTGGCTTCGAGAAGACGCTGACCGCCCTGTGCGGCCGGGCTGGCGCTGCCTGCGTCGCCGAACTGAGCCCACTCGTCCAGAGCAAGACGCCGGAGCTTCGGTTGGTCGGCCTGCACGCCATGATTGCCGCCGGCGGGGCCGATGCCTTGACGGCTGTTAAGGCCGCTATCGCAGACAAAGACGAGACCGTTCAGGACGAGGCCATCCGCACGCTGTCGTCGTGGCCTAACAAATGGCCCGCCGACGACGCCGTTGCCGAGCCGCTGCTGGCGGTGGCAAAAACCGCCAGTAAGGTGTCGCACAAGGTGCTGGCGATACGAGGCTATCTGCAATACCTCCAAGTATCCAAAAAGCTCGGCGCCGGTGAACGCCTGGCGAAGGTCAAGCAGGTCCTGCCGCTGGCGTCCAGGCCTGAAGAAAAGAAACTCGCCATCGCGGTGCTTGCCACGATTAACAACACGGCCTCGCTTGAGGCGCTGACAGCAATGACGGCCGAGCCGGCCGTGGCCCAGGAAGCATGCCTGGCTATCGTCAAACTGGCCGGTGGCCGCGGCGCTAAGGCCCTCGACAAGTCGGCCCGGAAGAAGGCCCTCGAAGCGGTGCTCGCCAAGTCCAAGAGCGATCGGGCCAAGAGGACTGCCCGAGCCGCGATGAAGGGTCTCTGAGAAGGTTTAATCCGGCAGAAAAAAACGAGCGCGGGTCCATTGGACTCGCGCTCGTTTTCATTATTGAAGCAACGCCCGTCGTTTTGCGAATCCGCCTCAGTCGGCGGTCGGTCTGGCGTTGACGGTCTGCTTTTGGGCGGGAGTGGGGCTGATTTCCTGGATGATCGCTTCCAGGGCCTCCTCGGCGTGTTCGGTTGGTACCTGGCAGGTGCCGACACGTCTGTGCCCGCCGCCACCGTAGCGGAGCATCAGTTCGCCAACGTCCACGTTTGATGTCCGGTTGATAATGCTGTGCCCGCAGGTAATAACGACGTTCTGCTTGCGCAGGCCCCACATTACCTGGAGGGATATATTCTGCTGCGGGTAAAGGCTGTAGAGCATGAAGCGGTTGCCCGTGTATATCTCCTCTTGGTCGCGAAGGTCCAGGACGACCGCGTCGCGGCGAACGGTCGCGCAGGAGCAGACCATCTGGCGGAACAACTCATCTTGCTCGAAGTAGCGGCGAGTCCTCTGCTTAACGTCCTCGAGTTCGAGAATCTGATCGGCCGTCAGCTTCCGGCAGTGGTCGATCATGTCCATCATCAACTGGTAGTTGCTGATTCGGTAGTCCCTGTAGCGACCCAGGCCGGTCCGCGGATCCATGATGAAGGATATGAGCACCCAGCCGCGCGGGCAGAGCACTTCGTTGATGCTGAAGTTGCCGGAGTCAGCCTTGTCGATGGCGGTCACGAGGTCCGAGATGTGCTCGTTGGTGAACGTCGATGCCCCGCCGAAGTGTTGGTAGATGACACGGGCTGCACTAAGGGCTGAGGGATCGCACTTGCCCTGGAACTCGCCGTAGGCTTGTCGCTGGGCCTCGCTGGAGTGATGGTCGAACCAGAGTCCGCATCCTTCGACGTAGGGCACGTTGGCCAGAATATCCTCCGAGGTGACTTCCACCTTGCCATCTTGGATATCCTTGGGGTGAACGAACTTGATGCTGTCCAGCATCCACATGTCCCTGAGCAGAACGGCGCAACCGAGCCCGTCGAAGTCGGAGCGGGTCAATAGTCTCATAGTTGTCTCCTTCCAGTTGGTGGCCTCGGGGTAGTGGTCGATCGGCAGAGGCCTTCCCTTACGCTTTCGGCGTTTCCCGGGCGTCGGTTTCGTGGAAACCGGACAAAAGTGTCAGGCGATCTGGGCTTTTGAGTCTTCGGTTTCGTCCATGACCCCAAGTGTTTTGTTGGCCCATTTGATGGCTTCTTTAAACGGGCCTGGCAGGGCCTGCTCCTGGAGTCCGAGCCTGCCGGATGCCTCGGCCAGGAAGTCCCAGTTGCCCTCTTCGTAGCAGAGGATCAGTTCAAGGACGTTTCGGAACTGTCCCGGTTCGCCCAGCAGGGCCTGCTTGACCTTCTCGTCGACTGGCAGGTCCGCCAGCAGGGCGTCCATGGGGCGGTCCATCATTGCGTCGATGGACGAGAATAGCCCCGTCAGGAACAACTCCGGCGTGTGTTGTCTCATGTTGACCAGCGGGGCGATTATTTCCGCCACCTTGGCACGCGTAAGCGACCGCAGGAGAAGTTCTTGCGGCTTGCCCTGGCCAAGGTTCCTGATGACAAGCAGGGAGGCCCACCTCCGCGTTTCCCTCGGACCCAGCAGGACCAGGGCGTGCTGGACGGAGTTGACAACGCACCGGATGCCGAACCATGCCGAGTTGATGAATTTCAGCAGGTGATAGGTCATCAGCGGGTCGCTGCGGATGATGCCCGCAATGTCCTGGACCGAGAGCTCCGGGCGGTTTACCTCGGTAAGAAGGCGGGCGTAGGATAACTCGTTGCCCGCAAGCTCGTTGGAATCCTTAATGACCGGTTTGATGAAGAAGTTGCCCTGGAAGTACCCGTAGCCGGCCTCGACGGCCCGGTCGAACTGCTCGGTGGTGTCTACCTTCTTGGCAAGGGCTGTGATGCCGTGGCCTTGAAGTCCCTGCTGAATATCCCTGGCCGACTGGTCGGACGTGGCTGAGAAGTCCACGCGGACGATGTTTACCAGCGGCACGATCGGACTGTCGAGACCATCGGCGCCAAAGTCGTCCAGTACCAATTCGTACTCGGCCCGGCGGAGCCTCTTGCACGCGCCGATCACCTCTTCGTCCACGATGATGTCCGAGGGTATCCCCACCAGCATCGTCTCGCGTGGCAGCGCCGCCGGCAGGTCGCGGATCAGCAGGTTGCGCGTGAACGTCGCCAGCCCCTTCTTGCCGTCGGCGAGTTCCCCGAAGTTGACGAATGCCATCAGGTCCAGCGAATCCCGATCGACGTCGAGGGAATTGTAGTAATCCTCGAACCCCGAGCGGAAGAGAAGCTCGTACCCGTAGACGTTCTTACAGCGATCGAAGATCGGCTGTCTCGTAGAAAATACTTCTTCCATGACCGCACGCCTCAAAACAAAGGTATATCTCAATCGGCAAGCTCGCGCCCGACCCGGCGCGGCTGCCTGCATGTTGTGAGTTATCGGAAAATGCCGGCGCGACTTTAGAAATACCCGCCAGGCCTCTGAATTCGCATGACGGTGCCGGCCCCGTCGTTCTGTCGCCAGCAGGCTTGTTCAGGCGTGTGGATGCCGGTGGCGTTCGTCAGGGCCGATAGGCTCGGAGTGACCTTCTGCCGGCGGAGATGCGTTTGAGTTCGCCGCGGGCCTGCTGGCTCGCTGTCGCCATGGCGAGGGTGGCTTGTTTGAAAAGCGCCTGGATGCGCATTACGGCCTGGGGATCAGCGTGGGCCTCGGCTGCGTCGAGCGATTTGACGAGCGTGTCCATCTGGTCCGTGAGCTTCTCGATGCCATCGCTCTGTCCGTCGCCGATGGCCTGGAGGATATGTTGCAGGGCGAGTTCGATGTTCGCCAGGCCCGTGTCGCCTGGCGATTGTGTGGGTTGTTTGGCGTTATCACCCATGGCCGGCGATCTTGGTGGGGTGGCGGGAGTCCAGCATGGCGCGGTGGACCTGGGATAGCAGAGCGTTGGCTTCCGGCTTGCCGGGTTCGAGGTCCAGCACTTCCAGCAGCAGCTCGCGAGCCTGGAGAAGATGGTTCTCCTGAACGTAGAGGGACGCCAGGCAGAAAAGCACGGCTGAGTCGTCGGGATGGCCTTTGCGGTAGACTTCCAGGTAGTGGATGATCTGCTTGAAGGTGCCCATGCTGCGTGACATCTGGAAAAGGCCCAGCAGCGCCAGGAGGTTGTCGGGTTCGAGTTCCAGTGCCCGCAGGTACATGTCGAAGGCACCAGGGCAATCGTCGCGATTTTGGTAGATCATGGCCAGTCCGGCGAAGGCGGCCCCGCATTGCGAGTCGAGTTCGGTCGCGCTGAGGAACTGGCGGTATGCTTGCTCATGGTGGCCCAGTTGGAACGACACGTTGGCTAGCCCGACCAGTGGTTCGGCCCGGTGCGGCGCGACCGCGGCTGCGCGCGAGAAGCACCACTTGGCCTCGGCAAGTTCCGCCATGGCCAGGTGGCAGTCTCCCAACTCCTGCATCTCTTGGTAAGAATTCGACACTATGGGTTTTCTATATGCAATCTTCGTGCCATCTTGCGATCAGAGCCTTCATGCCTTCGTCGATAGCCCTGAAACAGGTCTTTCGTGCGTGATTTATATCGAAGACCACTTGCGGGCAACGCGCAATCTGTAAGGGATTTGGGCGCGCCGCAGGGGGGTGGGCGTCATATATCTTTACAGGCCCGGCGAGTCCGCGCTCGCGAAAGCGAGCAGGCCTCCGTCTGCCGGACGCCCCATCACCGGATGAAGTCCAGCAGCGAAAGCGACAGCAGCTTCGACGCGGAGGCCAGCGTCATCTCGTAGAGGTTCTGGCTCCTGGCCAATTTCGTGGCTACATCCACCACGTCGGCGTCCTGGAGCAGGGCGGCCTGGTCGTCGGCGTTGTCGCGATTGGTCTGGACATTTGTCGTCATGGCGTCCATCGCCTGTATCCGCGATCCCACAGCCGCCAGCCGCTGGGCTATGTTGGCCGAGACGGTCGACAGGGCAGTGGCCGCCTGGAGAAGGACCTCCTGCTGCCGGATAGAATCCAGACCCTTGGTGTTGCTAAGGACGTCGCGGATATGTATCAGCGTGGCGAACAGGTCGTACGAGCCCGGCACGGTCACCGAGTCGAGGCCCGTGGTGGTGATGGCCGACGGGTCCACCATGAGTATGGCACCTGTCTGGTTGTCGATCACGGCCGCTTCGGCGCTGAAGTCCGTCACGGTCGTTGTGGTGGCTCCGTCGTCCAGCGAGAGCTTCACCGATCGCGACACCTGCCACTGCCCGTCAGTACCGACCCAGCCGGTCATGTCCACGTGGACGCTCTGGCCTGAAGCGTTGGTAAGTTCGAGGTCCGCCTCGGCACCCGTGAAGCTTATCACCTCGCCGTCGTCCAGGCGAACCGTGGACTCGCCGGCGTTGACGGTGATATTGTGGACTCCGACGATAGTATCCTGCCCGGTGGACGAGGCGCCCGCAGCCAGGCCGCTCGCGGGGTCGTGGGTCGTTGTTCCGCCGTCCTGTACGGTCAACCAGAGGTCGCCGCGGACGGAGGAAGGCAACATTCCTGCCGCGGCGCCGGTGGAACCCAGAATCTGCGGTGGGGCCGGGTCTGAGACGCGGAATACCTCGTCGCCGACCAGTTGGCTGGCGATGTTGGTTCCCGGCGCGACGGGCACGCTCATCTGTTCGAGGCTTCCGGTGTACTGTACGTCGGTGATTCGGCCGTCGACTCGCTGGGCCTCGTAAGGCGGGGTAGTGGTGGCCTGTCCGGCGAATGAGTACTGACCCAGGTTGGACGTGTTGGCCAGTGAAAACGCCTGCTCCAGCAGCGTGTCTATTTCCTCGGCCATGCTGGCGCGGTTGGCATCGCTGTAGATTCCGCTTGAGGCCTGGGTGAGCAGCTCGCGGACCCTGATCAGGCTGGTGGAAACCTGCTGCAAGGAGTTCATCGAGGTTTCGAGGGTTTGCGTGGCCTGGCCGAGGTTGTTGAGATATGTGTCCAGAGAGGCGGATTTGTGTCGCAGGGACATTATCTTCATCGCGCTGGCGGGGTCGTCAGAGGCCCGACTTACGCGCATGCCGCTGGAGATCTGCTCTTGCAGTCCAGCCAGCGTGGCTGACTGGTTCCGCATCGCGTACGTCGTGTTTAGGTATATCGAGCCCCATCCGCTCATTTTGGCTTCCTCGCGGTCATCGTTTTCACAGTATGTCCATTAGGTACTGAAAGGATTGGTCCTGGGTGCTGAGGACCTGGGAGCAGGCCTGGAAGAGCCGCTCGAAGATCATCAGTTGTGCGGCTTGCTCGTTTATGTCCACGCCGCTGATGCTATCCCGCTGGTTCTCGAGTTGCAGGAGAACCTGCGAAGTGCTTTCTTGGCGATTTCTGGCCAAGTCCACCCTTTGGCCAAGGCTGTTAATGAATAATTGGAGGTGCTCCGGGGGTGTCATCTGCCCGAGCGATTGGGCTTTCTGGTTTTCCACCTCTGTCATGGCCAGGACGTTCAGGTTGTCGCCGCCGTCTTTGGAAGTGGAAACCGCCAGCAGCGACGCATCTTCCAGCACGTTGGTGTTTACTCGCATGGAAAGGGCGGAGTTTCCGGCGAAGAGGGTGTTGATCCCCGCCGCCGCCAGAAAACCTGTGGTGTCGGACTGAGCCAGTGCCTCGACCGTGAACTGCTCGCTGTCGGTCAGTGTTCCTGTGGGAAGGGTTACATAAACCCCGTCGGTGACCGCCAGGCGTGTCCCGGCCGGGTAGCCCGAGCCGACGTCAAGGGTCGTAACCAACGCTCCATTGCCGTCGCGAACAGCCAGTTGCAGATTTGCCGTCAGGCCCACTTGGCCGGTTCCTTCGACGGTGAAGCTGTAGGTGGCGTTTTCGGCGCCGCTGTAATTGCCGCTTATCGAAGGTACACTCGTGCCCGTGAGCGTGCTGGATATGGGGGCGGACTCGACGCCCGGGCGGAAGTCGAACTCGTAGCCGGTCTCGGCTTGGATTCGCAGTTGTTCATTGGCGGAGAATGCGGTCAGTCCGGGTATTCCCGCCAATCTGGCAGCGACATCCGCCAACGTGTCCTCGGCTGGGTCTACGGCAATTTCATGACGGGTGACCTCGCCCGTGGTTGTGTCGGTGACGCGTACGTGGAAGCTGCCCGCCTCGACCTGTTCCTGCCAATCGCTGAGGGTTCCCGCCATCCCGGGCGAGCCAACGAGCTCCTCGAACGCCCCGGCCGAGCCGACTCCCTGGACGTGCAGGCGGTTGATGCCGGACATTACCTGGTTTGCCAGCGCGTCGAGTTGCTCGGTCATTTGGGCGACGACATTGTTCTGAAGGTTGATCACTGCCCCGAGCCGTCCTCCAGAGACCTGCGTGTCAATCAGGGATGCGTCTTTCAGCGTTATGCCGATTCGCTGGTCGGCATCCATACCCAAGGCCATTTCCGTGGCGTGGGCGCCTATCACGAGTCCGGTGCCTTCGGTTTGGACGTCCCGGGTTCCGATATCGGTCAGGGCGTTCGTCTGGATCGGGATGATATCCGCCAGTTGTCGCAGGGCTTCGTCTCGCTGGTCCATCAGCAGATTGGATGATCCGCCGCGACTTGCGCCGGCGAGGATCTGGGAATTAAGTTCGGCGACTTGTCCTGTTAACTGGTTTGCTTGCCTCAGGAGGTCCTGGGCCTCTGACTTGAGGCTGTTGGTGGTCTCGACAAGAAAGTTCCCGAGATTGCTGAACTGACCGGCAAGGGCGTCGGCAGACCAGACCGCCTGTTGCTGAAAAGCCGCGCTCTGAGGTTGCACAGCAAGTTCCCGCAGGTTGTTGAAGAACTGTGTCAGAGCTGTCGTAAGGCCTTGTGAGCCGAGGTTGCCAAGAGAACTTTCGATGGCTTCGAGGGTCATCAGTTCCTGGGCGACTTGGCCCTGTAAGGGCTGGTTGCGAAGGATCTCGGCTTCGAGCAGGCCATCCATGTTTCGGCGGACAGCGGTTATCTTCGCGCCGCCGGTTGACGGGTTGGTCTGGCTGTGCGTTGATATCGCACTGACCACGGGACTCTGGCGGTGGTAGCCGTCAGTGCCGGCGTTGGCAATGTTGGTGCTGATTATCTCAATGGCTTGCTGGGCCACCATCAGCCCGCTCAATCCTATCGACATGTTACCCATCGATTATCGCTCCGTGTCCATCAGGCTGCCGCTTCCGCGCCAATGCCTGGTGCCAGTGGCACCGTACACCGTCACCCGCTGGTCGTCTCCGAGGAGGCAATCGACCAGCAGCCGGTTGATCCTTGCGCACTCGGCCAGAAGAACCGTGGTCCGGCGGTGTTTGCGACGCAGCGTCTCGGCCAGGTCGGCTACCTGTAGCCTTCGCTGGGCCAATACGCGCCTTGCAGGCTCGCCGACCATGTTGAGCAGACGCTCGAGCCTTGTCTTGCCGACTTGCCAGCCGAGATGGCCTGCCAATTCATCCCGGGCATCCTTGAACTCGCGGTCGGCTTGGTCTTGTCGCTGACGAGACAGGGCCATCTCCGCAAGCAACTGCTCCATGCGGTCGTTGTCGTTGGCGCAGATACACTCGCTCAGGGCGTCCAACTCGTCCGAGCGGATGCCGAGCAACTCGATCTGGCGGTCCAGGCTGTCGGTCAGACGCTGAACCATCTCCGGCGGCAGGAAGGCAGGGATGCTCGGGGCACAGGCCGAGTCTGCGTTTAGCTGCATGGGGCGAGTCACGGATTCACCTTCTTTCGGTGTTCGGCGCCGGCGGCGGCATACGTCTGGCTGGCAATTTGTTTCCAAAGGCCCAGCCCGCCCTTGTCGGCAAGGTCCTGGGCCAGGTAATACCAGAACATGTCACGCACCTGCTTGCCGGCGCCTTCATCCAGCAGCGGCGAGTCGGGAATTGTGTTGGCCATCTGCTGAAGCATCTTGTGAAGCAGCAGGGCCTCGAAGTCCTTGGCGGCTTGCTCATTCTTGATATCGGCCGGCGATTGGACCTTCCCGGCGTCTGTCGGAGACGGACCAGCGAGTCCCGCAAGCGAGTCTGACAGCGATGGCATGTTCATGTTCGACACTTTCCGCTAGATAACCTTCAGAGACGCCTGGAGCGCTCCGGCTTCCTTGAGGGCTTCGAAGATCGACACCAGGTCTCGCGGCGTAAGGCCCAGGGCGTTCAGCGCCCGCGCCAGTTCGGCCACTGACAGAGTGCCTTTGACAACCTGCATACTGCCACCTTCCTCAACAACGTCGATTTCGGTGCGGTTGACCTTCTCGGTGGTTCCCGCTCGCGAAAACGGCGCGGGCTGCGAGACCGATTCCTTCTCTTGTTTGACGATCGACAGGCTTCCGTGCGAGATCGCCACCAGGGAGATAGTTACGTTCTGTCCGACAACGATGGTTCCGGTCCGCTCGTTGACGACAACCACGGCAGGCTGATCGACTTGCACGTTGAGCATGCCGATGTGGTGGATCGTGGCCGTGATCTTCTGGGGTGACATCTTGCCCGGCAGGAGAACGCGGATGGTGCCGGCGTCCACGGCCCGGGCGGTTTTGGGAAAGGCCTTGTTGATTGCCTGGGCCATTCTGTCGGCCGTGGCAAAATCCGGGTTTCGCAGCGTCCAGGTGATGGTGTCGTTTTCCGCGAATGTTGCCAGTTCCTCGCGTTCGATGGTGGCTCCGTTGGGGATACGTCCGACGGTCACGTGGTTCTTGGTGGCCGACGCGCTTTTTCCGCCGGCGCTGAAGCCGCTCACGGACATGGCTCCCTGGGCGACGGCGTAGACTTCGCCATCGGCACCTGCCAGGGGCGTCATCAACAGCGTGCCGCCCATGAGGCTGCTGGCGTCACCAATCGTGGAAACCGTGATATCCGTCCTGCTGCCCTTGCGGGCGAAGGGCTTGAGTTGGGCGGTCACCATCACGCTGGCGATGTTCTTGCTGCTAAGGTCTTTTGGGTTCAGGACGAGGCCGCTGCGGCGAAGGATATTGGCCATTGCACGTCGGGACACCTCGCTGTCGTCGCCCGTGCCGTTAAGGCCCACCACCAGGCCGTAGCCCCACAGCGGGTTGCCTCGAATGCCCTGGATGTCGGCGATATCCTTAATGCGTCCAGCCGTTGCCGAGCCCTGCGCTATGAGCAGCGCCGCCAGCATTCCTATCATTCGCCATCCGCTTAGTCGGTAAATCACGTTATGCCTTCCGTCTTGTTAAAACGGGTTGAACAAGTCCATCAGTCGAGCCAGCCAGCCCGGACGCGTATACTGCTTTGCCGAACCCTTGCCGCTGTAGGCTATCTTGAAGTTGGCGACCTTCGTGCTGGCAACCGTGTTGTCGAACGCGACGTCGCTGGGACGGACTATCCCACTGACCTTGATCGTCTGGCGGTCTCCCTCGACCTCCCGCACGCGGTTGCCTGCAACCACCAGGTTGCCATTGGGCAGCACGTCCTGGACGGTGACGGTAACCTCGTCGGTCAGGCTGTTGTCGCTTCCGTAGTTGCTCTTGCCGTCGAACGTGGTTTCTCCGTTAGACGTGTAGTCCAGCACTGGCAACGTGAAGAGGTTCTTGCCCAGTGTCTTGCCGAACAGGTCCGCCGGGTCGAACGTGCCGCTCATGCTCGCGGTGCGCTCATCCTTCTTTTCGAGTTTTCGGTTGGTGTCGGTGGCGATGGTGGATTTCTCCGTGATGACCACGGTGATCGAATCTCCCCGGCGCCTGGCTGTGTCGTCGGCGTGGATTGCCCGCACGCGAGCGGCCTTTCCCCAGATTGATCCAGCCTGGGCGCTTACACCCGCGCCTAGCAGGATAGCGCAGAGAGCAACTCGTGAAAGTAATGTCATTTTGAGGTCTCCTCCAGCAGCGGCACCACCGTGCCATCGGCGCGAACGCGGGCGGTGAGGACTCGCTTGCTGTCGATGTTCTGTACGCGTACGGTCTGGCCGACTCGCCCAGCCTGAAGGGCCAGGCCCTTGGTCAGCAGCGAAAAGCCATCCAGGTCCACGCGAATGCGGACAATTGCGTTACGCTCGAATGCCAGACTCGGCTTGGGCGATACAAGCAGGCTTTTTGTGAGCACTGCATTGGCCTGGATGGGCCGGGTCGCCAGCATGCCATACGGGCTCGCCCAGCCCTCTTGCGGACGCGGGCGAGTGATTGTTTCCACCGCCACGTTGGACTTGGTGATCGTCTCGCCGGCGGCAATGGCCTTGGTCGCGATGGCCTGACGCCACGGGTAAGCTTTCTCGAAGGCAAGATTGCAGCTTGCCTCGGCCAGGCTGTCGCGGGTCACGCCCACTCGTACTGTAGTTCGGCCGGTGGCGGTGTATTTGACCAACGAGGCTGAGAGTTTCACCTTCCCGCCGGACGGAATACTCATGCCCTCGACCGGTTTGGCCAGACGCCACCGGACCTCGCCGGCACAGGGCTTTTCTTTGGCAAGCAGCGCAGACGCGGCTGCGACGAGTCGGCTGGCGTTGATCTCCTGCTCGTTGGGTGTCACCACTACCGCCTGGGCGCCGCTGAAACTGATATTTCTCCGCGAAAATCCGCTGGCTGCGAGCCGCCCGAGGATCAGGCTGCGGTCGATCTTCATTGTTTCGCGGGAGAACGGGGCCCGCCCTAGCCGGACCTGTTCGGCCTGGCGGACGAGTTGGGCGTCCGAGCCTCGCATGATGCACACCGTTCCGAGCACGAGCGTCGAGCCCGACACTTTTTGGTGGCGTGGCATGTAGATGCGCAGTTCCGCAGTATCGCCGGATGCAGGCGCAGCCGCGCCGACAGCGCCGCTCGTTGCCAGCATCATACAAGTTGCGAGAAGAGTCTCGATTTTCATCGGAGTGTCCTTACTGAACCAGTCTCGTCGCGGTGGTCAGCATGTCGTCGCCCGCCTTGATGGCGCGGGAGTTGATCTCGTAGGCCCGCTGGGCGGTGATAAGGCTCACCAGTTCCGTGACCATCTGGACGTTTGATCTTTCGAGGAAGCCCGTTTGTATCGAGCCCATGCCGTTTTGGCCCGCTATGCCGGTGGTTGGGCTGCCGCTGGCGGGGGTCTCGCTCAGCAGGTTCCCGCCCTCGCTTGTCAGGCCCGATGGATTCTGGAACCGGGCCAGCGTGATCTGCCCGACCACGGTGGGAGTGGCGCTGTCGCCAACGAATGCCGATACCGTTCCATCGGTGCCGACGCTTATCGACCGGGCGTCGGTCGGCACGCTGATGGCTGGGTCGATCAGATAACCTGACGAGGTCACCAGGTTGCCGTCCGCGTCAGCCCGTAGCGAACCGTCACGGGTGTAGCGAGTCAGCCCGCTTGGCAGGCTGACCTGGAAGAAGCCCGACCCCGCGATTGCCAGGTCCAGGGATCGCCCGGTGTTTTCCATCTCGCCCTGGGTGAATATCTTCATCGTCGAAGCGGGACGAACGCCGCTGCCCAACTCGAAGCCGTTAGGCGCCGTCGTGCCCTGGTCGCTCTGACGCCCGGCCTCCAGGAGCTTGACGTACATCAGGTCCTGGAAGTCGACCTGACTCTTCTTGAACCCGACCGTGTTCATGTTGGCAAGGTTGTTGGATATCGTATCAACGATCATCTGCTGGGCGGTCATGCCCGTCGCGGCCGTGGAAAATGCCCGTAACATTAGGAATCCTTTCCTATCTAATCTAAGCCAAGGCGACTCTCATGAGCTGGTCACGACTTTCGCCTGACTTCTTCATGCTCGCGTAGTTCATCTCATACATGCGGCTGACGGTAATCAGGTCTACCATCTCTTTTACTACGTTGACGTTGGATTGCTCTCGATAGCCCTGCCTGACACTGATCTTCTCAGCCGGGGTGGAATCGATGCCTTCGGGCGCGCGGAACATCGTTCCTGACACGGCCTCAAGCGAGGCAGGGTCCTCGAAGTCCACCACCCGCAGGCGACCCAGCACCTGTCCGCGAGCCGAGACGCTGCCGTCCAGGCCTACCGACAGGTCCTCGGTGGTTGACGATGGTGGCATTACGATGGCGCCGCGCTCGCCGGCAACAGTATTGCCCGCTGAGTCCACAAGCCTGCCGTTGGGGTTCACCCGCACCGATCCGCAGCGGGTGTACAACTCGCCGTCGGGGGTCTCGACCACGAAGAATCCCTTGCCGTCCAGCGCCAAATCGAGCGTGCTGCCGGTGGAAGTCAGCGATCCCTGCGTCAGGTCGACGCCGGTTCGATGCTGGATGCCGCCGGAGGCGTCTTGCCCGGCCAGTTGCTTCTCCAGGGCGTCGGCGAAAGTTCCGGCGCGTCGCTTGTAGCCGACGGTGCTCGCATTCGCCAGGTTGGTGGTGATTGTCTCATAGCGCTGCATCAACGCCTGTAGCGAACTGGCTGTGGGGTCTATATTATCTGCCATTTTCAGGTTCTCTAGGCCAACTGAGCGGCTGGTTCGGCATCAACTGTTTCTGCATCGTCTGGTTTACTCTCGGGCGACTTGTCCTCGGGCGACTCGGCGTCGGGTATCTCATTCTCGTCAAACTCATCTCCGCTCAACTCGCCCGTTGCGTTTTGCTTACAGGCCAAGTTTGTTTCGATTATCAGTTTCGACAGGTCGTCCTCTGACAGGCCCGTCAACTCTATGACCATTCGCGACTTGCGTGACGTGAGTGTCTCAGTCCGCAGGACGGTTCCGACTGAGCTGAGGCTTGTTTCGGGCCGGGGCTCGATGAGCACCAGAAGGCGGCTCTTATCGGGTATCGAGGGAAAGTCCTCGGCATCTATCACCAGGCCGCTTACGGCTATTTCCGTCAGCCGAGCGGGATAGAACACGGGTGGTTTCTGTGGTCCGGCCGTCATGAATGGGAATGGCGCCAGGCTGGCCGCGGCATCGATTGCGGCTCGGCGGAATCGCCGCCGGTTTATGAATCGAATGTTTTTTGCGTGGGCGAACGTCAGATCTCTCTGGTCGGTGTAGATTACTTCAGTCTCGAACTCCCAGACCGAGCCGCCTTGGCAGTACCGGGCTCGCACTTGTGTGCCGGCAGGCAGGTCCGGGGAATCTCCATTGGCCTGGGTTTTCAGCTCCCAGCCTTGGGCCGAGACGACCGACGCCTTTATTGGATCGCTGCGTCCTTTGGCGGCAAGGGTGACGATGGCGCCTTCGGGTATGTGCGTGATGTCTTCCGTGGAGTTTTCATTGAATCCCAGTTTGATTTGTGCGGAGTTGACCACGGACAGGATCTTCTTCTTGTCGGCCGGCGACATTTCGGCCACGCGTTGGCATTGCATCAACAGGTGCATGCACTTATGGAAGACGGCTTCGGTCGCGACGATGTTCGCGGCTATTCGCAACTCACCCAGTTTTGCCGCGAAGGTCATCAGGTTGGTTTCTTCCTCGCCGAGTCCGGCTTTTTCGGCCCGGTCGTGGAACTCGGTCTGGCCAGTGTGGTGACTGGCGAAGAAGCGGCGGGCTAGCAGTGCCAATACAATCAAGGCGGTGGCGCCCAGAACAACTATTGCGATGATATAGAGGCTGCCGAAACTACTGGATTCCGCATCGATCGGACGGGCGGATCGCCACCGTTCCGCCGGCGTAATTGCCAGAGGAAGGTTCGTCAGATCATTAAGTAGAATGAGCAGTCTCAGCATGCAGTCCCTATCTGATCAGGTTCGTCAATTCCTGGAGCATCTCGTTGGCGGTTGTGATGGTTCGGGCGTTGGCCTGGAAGCCGTTCTGTGCCTGCATCAGGTTTACGAACTCCGTGGCTGTGTTGACGTTGGACTGCTCCAGCGACCCGCCACGAAGTTCTCCTGCCCCGCCGGAAAGGGCGGTGGTGGCCACGGCCACGCCGGAGTTGGGTGAGCTCTCGAAGTAGTTGTTGCCCACGCTTTGCAGGCCTGCGGGGTTCTGGAACGTGGCCATGCAGAGGCTGGCGATGTCCTGGCGGATGCCGTTGGAGAACAGGCCCACCAGCGTGCCGTCGCGAGAGACCGAGACGCTCGATAGCCAGCCGTTGGCGTAGCCATCCTGCCAGTTGGGCGTCACCGTCGAGGCCCCGCCGAACTGGCTCAGGCCGTTGAACTCGCCCACGGTTCCGAGGTCCAGAGCAATCGCACGCACGTTCGTGGGATCGTTGTCGAAGCGCATTTGGAACGACGAGGTGTCGGGGCTCGTGCCAGCCAGGCCGCCGAAGCTGCCGTCCGGCAGGAAGGTGATGCCCGTGATCCTCCGGTCTTCCATCTCAACATCCCCTGTGGCGCTGGTCAGAACCATGTCCCATGTATTGGCGTCCGTGGACCGCACGAAAGATGCCGACATGACGTGCCCGATGCCCTGCGAATCGAATATCTCGATGTTGGTGTTCTTGCAGCTTTCCCCGCCGACCGAGAGCATCTTGAAGTACTGCGGCAGTTCGATGGCGTCGGGATCTGAGCACGTCAGGTTCATGTCCGTCAGGCTGTAACCGCTCGTCTCGTCGATCAGGTTGATCTCTCCATTGACCAGGCTGGCGTTGGACCAACCATCGGTCCGATCGGCGGGATTGGCGAAGGCCAGGTCGATCGCGGTCAGCAGATCGCCGAACGTAGTGCCCTGGGCGCCTGTAACCACCGTTGTGAAGGTCTCGGGCACCGTCATCGTGCCGCCTCCGCTGTATTGCAGGCCCAGCGAACTCTGGCTGTCACCGGTCGCGGTGTCGGTAAGAAGTATCTCGCCATCGACGAGGTTGACGGTCGCGCCTGCGTACTCAGCCGAGATCGCCGTGACCAGGTCGTTCAACGAGTCGGCACCGGTCAGGGTGTAGCTTGTGTCGATGCTCGTTCCGTCGCGGTCGGTGCCCTGAATGAGAATCTCGTCGCCGGCGGCAAGGCCCGAGGCCTGGTCCAGGGCACTAAGGAGCGTTCCTCCGTTGGCCGCGACCCCGGCGACAGTGTACTGCTGAACGGAGTTCATTAGGTTTGTAGTCGGATTGATGGTCGTCGCCAGCGTCTCGCTGACCAGCGAACCGTCCCGGCGGGTGCCGGTGATGGCGATGGTCTCTCCGCCGGCCAGGCTTGTGGTCTGATCCATCTCGGAAAGCAGGGTGTCCGAGCCGATGCTCACGCCGGCCTTGGTGTACTGCATACCGCTGGCAAGGCGAGTGGTCGTTGGTATCGCCTCGTCGGCACTGAGGTTGCCGACGTACGATATCTGGCTGGTCACCTGGGCCGGCAGCGGAACGTCGTAGGGGATTCGTATGGCGTTGTCCCCGGCGTCCTGAAAACCTTCGACCAAACCCGCCGAGCCGACACGCTGGACGCGATTGCCGGTGGTGGGGTCGACCAGGTAATACTTGCCGTCAACCGCGAATGAGCCCATTCGCGTGTATAACTCCCGCTGGCCGTCATTGAGCGTGAAGTACCCGCCGCCCTCGATGGCGATGTCCAGCGGCTGGCCTGTGGTTATCATGCTGCCCTGAGTGACGTCGCGGTCCACCCGGGCAACCATCACACCACTGCCAACCTGTGCCGGGTTCGTGCCGCCTGAAGTCGCGGTCGGTTGGGAAGCCTCCCGTATCGTCTCGCTGAGCAACTCGGCGAAACTGACCCGGCTGGCCTTGAAGGCTGTCGTGTTCACGTTGGCCAGGTTGTTGCCTGCCACGTCCAACATCGTCTGGTGGACTCGAAGTCCGGATACTCCCGACAGAAGTGCGTCACTCATGGTGTGTTCCTTATCTGTTGCCTGCCCAGTATTTCCGGCTTCTCAGCCGTTTGTGATTCCCTGTACCGCGTCCATGGCTATGCGCTGCCCGTCGGCGATAACCATCACCGAAGATCCCGAAGTATCGATGCCCTCGACCAGCGCGGTCGTTGGCTCGTCCGCGCCGTCTGGGGTGAAGATTATCCGCTTGCCGATAAGATCAGCCGCCTCAGCCCGCTGAGTCGCCTGGAGCAACTGCTCGGAAAAGCTGTTGGCCTGCTCCAGTTGGTCCAACTGCGACAACTGCGCTAGCTGCGCGGTCATCTGGTCGTTGCTCATCGGCTCCAGAGGGTTCTGGTAACGCAGTTGGTTGACCAGCAAGGTCATGAAGTCGGTCTGAAGTGTGCTGGCGTTGGTTACTGAAGTTCCGCTCATTGGTCTGACGCTTTCGTTGGGGTTAGAGCCATACGTTAAGACCATCGCCGGAGAGCGAATCTCCGATGTTGGCCTCGGCCGCAAGGCGGGCAGAACCCGCCGCTGACACCTCAGTTAACTGGCGATTGGGGCTATGGTCCGCAGTGTCGCTACCGGTGCCTGGCTGGCCCCACTCGCCCTGGCCGGCGCCGTCGTGCTGCGGCGAGGAAAATCCTGTCGTCTGATTGGCGGCGGAACTCAGGTGAACGTCCAGCCGGCGAAGCATAATACCCTCGCCAACAAGACGTTGTGTGAGCAATTCCGCCTGCTGACGAATCTCGTTAAAGCTGCGAGGATTGTCCACTTCGAGCCGGCCGCGAATCTCGTTACCTTCGGTGTACATCCGCATTCGCACCCGCCCAAGCTCAGGGGGATTCAGGTTAATGGTCAAGTCACGCTGACCGTTCTGAATGGCCTGGCGGATGTTCTCGATGATCTGCTCTGCCGGTCTGGCCATATCCACGGATGCCTGCTCGCCGACAGGCGTCGCGGCGGCGGGGGCGTCTGTGTTCCCACGCACACTGCCCCAAGCCCCGGCCAGTACGTTGGTTTCAGGAGTTTGCGCTTCAACCGACCTGGCGGCTTCGGGGAGCGAAACTCCCCGAGTTTTCTGAGTCTGACCTGCTTGGGCGATAGCTTCCGCACTGTCCGGCATGGCCGAATTGAGCCCTGCCGCCGATTTGTCACTGACGGCCGACTCGAAACTCCGCTGAAGGATTTCTGATAGAGATCGTTGCCCGGTTTGGCTCACTTGTTCGAGCTCCGGTTCAGCGGCGACCCGCGAACCTGCGGCCGGGGTTTGCGAAACGGTGGTAGCCTTGGTTGCTTCAGAAGCTTCCAGAGCAATGCCGGTCTGGACTGCGGCGTTTGTCGCGGTCCCCGACGCGGGGATTGTCGCCGCCGCGCCGCCGGATAGATCGGAAGCCTGTTGGGTTTGCGAGTTAAGGGCCTCGCTGGAGACTTGCTCCCCGGACGCCCTGGCAGTAGGCGTCATTGTGGCAGCGGTCTGCGTGGCCGGCGCTTGGGATTGGGCATCGAGGCCGGTTACGGCCTCGCCGGCGTCTTGCGGACCAGCCGCAAAGGCTGCGGCCGGATCGACAATCGCCTGGCCCAGCCCGGACAGGGACTGACTCGCCCCTTGGGTTTCCTGCATCAAGGCCTCGACATTTGAAGACGCATCGCTTGTGGCCCCGGAGGCGAGCATCGTATCGCCTATCGGCCCCACGGCGTTCAAGACAGTCAGGGGGACCGGGTTGGTCAGCGTCGAACCGGCGGCCTCGGGTTGGTTTGTACTGACCAACGGGTTGACAGCCAGGCCTTCGGTGGGCGCATTGAGGGATTCGTCGCCATGAGATTGTTTGCGGGGCTCAAGTGTTTGTGCATGCTCCGCTTTTGGCTTGGCAGACGTGGAGTCGGCGCCGGTGGCGTCCTGCTGAGGCTCTTCGGGCAGGACGAACGGCTTTTGTTCGCCTTGCGATTTGGTCGAGGCGTTTGCTCTCTGTCTGCCCGAAGACCTGCCCGAGCCCGGGCTCAGCAACGTGTCCAATGATAATGGTTGTATGTTTTCCAAATGTCGGTTCTCTTTCGCGGAGCATCTGTAAGCAATAATCGTGCCAATTGGGTTGGAGGGTTTAGGGCGGAGCTTTAAATGCTTATATAAAAAGAATTAACATCTGATGTCTTGGTGGGCATTATTTTATGGTCACCAAGAGCCTGATAGTGGAAGGCGGAAGATTTCTCCTGCCTGGCGGAAGAAATTGTCGTAACTGGGTGGTGATAAGGCCTGCATCCTGAGACTGCACCTCAGGTGAGCGGCAGCGGAAATGCGCAATAGCAAGAAGATATGTAATGACTTAGCATCTATAGGTAAGAGACAATTGGAAAGAAAACGCTGGCATGAGATTCTGGTCTGCTATAGATTCTTTTAACCTTGATGCTTGTTTACGATGAGCTTAGGGTTGTTTTAGCCGCATCAAATGTCCGGCACACGCTTGCACTACGATCAGGGAAGGTCGAACATGCATGTTGAAGTAGACTGTCGATTCGAGGTTTCTGCGGGGTGCTCGCAAGTTGTGTTTACACTTGCGCCTTGCGGCAAGCTGGCAATTCTCGCAACCCAGGGATCATTGTCCCGGTTCACCGTGGTCAACTGTTCCCATTGTGCAGGCGATGTGGAACAGGGCAATTCCGCCTTCCTTTTGTCTTAACCTGTCTCTGAATTAAAGCGCGGCAATATGCAGAACGCAGCTTTGACCATACAGTCGATACTGATGGTGGGTAGTCTTCCCAAAAGACTTCCCCGCTTCAAGGCGTGTCTGGAAAGCGTTAGCGAGAGCCTTCTGCAAGCGAGCACAGCGGACGGGGCTGTCCCTATTGCCCGCGATCGGAATCCGTCGCTTGTGATCATCACGGGATCCATCCCGCGAGAGAAGGTGGTTGGGTTGCTGGGCCGACTTCAGGCATTGGCCCGCCCCGTGCCGGCGGTGGTTCTCAGCGAGAAACCCCTGACCGAATGGACGGTGAAGTACGTCAAGGCGGGGGCTTTCGATTGCCTTACCGGACCCAGCGACGAATGCTACGTCGATGGGCTCATACGCTGTGTCGAGGCGATCGGCGATAGCGATGAGATGGGGAGATACTTCTGCGAGGACTGCCCCCCCGGCGTGCCTTTTGTCGGCAAGAGCCCCGCGGCAGAGAGGCTCCTGCAAACCGTTCGCATGGTTGCCTTCAGCCGATGCAACCCGGTGCTGATACTCGGCGAGACTGGCGTGGGCAAGGAACTTGTCGCTCGCGCACTACACTGCTGGCGCTGTGGCGAGCACTCGCCAATGGTGGCCGTCAACTGTGCTGCCCTGACGGCCTCACTTATGGAAAGCGAGCTTTTCGGGCACGTTAAAGGCGCGTTCACTGGTGCCGACCGCGACAAGACGGGTCTGTTCGAGGTGGCCGGGGATGGCAGTATCTTCCTGGACGAGATAAGCGAGATGTCTTCCGAGTTGCAGGGCAAACTGCTTCGCGTGCTTCAGGATCGAACGTTTCGCAAAGTCGGCGGCACCAGCGACATTATCTGCAACGCCACCGTGATAGCCGCCAGCAATCGGGACCTATTGTCCGAGGCGAAGGCAGGGCGTTTCCGTCAGGACCTTTATTACAGGCTGGCGGTCTTCCCGATCCACGTCGCGCCGCTGCGTTCGGACGATCGTAAGGATGACATCCAACTCCTGGCAGAATACTTCGTCGAGCACAGTTCGTTGCGGCCCGGCGGCGAGGTGCAGGGCATTTCCGCCGCTGCCAAGCGAGCCCTCACGCAGCGCAATTGGCCCGGCAACGTGCGCGAGCTTCGCAACGTTATAGAACGAGCCACGCTTCTGGCGCGAGGTTCGGAGATCATGCCCGAGAGCATCGTCTTCGACGAATTCCTTGCTGCCTGCAACGTCGCCCCGGCGGATGTGCCCGCCGAAGCCGCCAAGGTCCAGGACCTTTCCCTCGAGACCGCCGAGCAAGAATTCATCCGCCGTGCCCTCAAGGAAACCGGCTGGCAGCGAACTCGCGCCGCCGCCTTGCTGGGCATAACCCGCGCAACGCTCCACGCCAAGATCAAACGCTACGGTATCGAGGCTACCTGAGCACCCAAGCCCGACCGGCGCGGTCGAAATCTGGGCGCGCTGCGTACATTTCTCAATCGTTTGCTCCGCAGCCTTTCGCCTGAGACACCCGAAAACCCCAGCAAAAACGGCTATTTTGCGTGTGGCATGGCAATTGCAAGTCGTGGGGTACCTTATGACAAAGCGTATCCCTATAGTTCCGATCCTGCTGGTGGTTAACACCGGGGCGATCGTGTTCGGCTTGACGTTGCTGCTGACACGCGGCGAGCCGACGCGCGAACTGGCCGTGCGCCTTGAGCCGGCTGGGACCCAGTCATCATCGCTCGACGTCACCACCAGGCCCGCAGCCATGATGCCGTCCGCCTCATGGACGGACGCCGAGAAGCTGCGCCAGACAGGCAAATCCACGATAGCACTTCTGCAGTACGCGGCGCTGGCCCAGAAGGAAACCAACCCGGCCGTTAGTGCGCTACTGACCCTGCGGCAGGGGCAATGCTATGTAACCCTTCGCCAGGCGGACGATGCCCGAAGCCACTTCAGTGTCGCCATCAAGGGGCCGTCGGAGACGGTTCGGGTCCTGGCCAACTTCCACGTTGCCCGGCTGGACGCCGCCGAGCGGCTCGGGCTCCAGGCCCGCATGCATGCCTACGAGGCCCTGGCGATCGACGCGACCTACTGGCCGGCGGGGTTGGAGCAGGCCTGCGACCTTATCGTCGCACGCAGCCTTGTCGACCAGGCGTTAATGCTGTGCAACTCGCCGGACTCCGCCAACGAGAAGGTGCAGGACTGCGCCGACCCGTTCGCCGACAAGCCCTCCGATGCGGTACACAAGGCCTTGATGGATTCATGCCCTGCTCGCAAGCCGAGCGCACTGGATGTTCCGATTGCCGAACTGAATATCAACGATTCCGGCCGGTTCCAGATCCGCTGCACCAAGGCCCCTTTGGCGGATTTCCTTGGTCGGCTCGCCACGGCGGCGAGTATTCGCCTTCGTTGGCATGACTCGGTCGCGCCGAGCGCCAGGCGGCGCTCCGTGAGCCTTTGTGCGGAGTTCCCCAACTCCATGCGGGCTGCGGAAATCGCCTGCGGACAGGCGGGCCTGGTCGCCCGGTTCACCGGCGAGGAAGTGGTCGTCTATGACCCCGGTTCATGCAAGACCGAGGTCGACAGGCGAGAGCTGGTCTGCCAGGAGGCCTTCTCGGCCTGGCGCCGAATGTTGCTTAGATCCCCCGCCCCAAAGACAGCCGCACCGGGGCACCTTCTGATCGGCATGCTTCACGAGGCCATGGGTCAAACTGCCTCGGCGCTGTCAGAATACCGCTATATTCCCCAGGCGTATCCTCATGAGGGGGCCTCCGCCGAGGCCCTGCTGCGTTGCGGAAGGTTGCGAATGGGTCTCCACGATTACGGTGGTGCCCGACGCGATCTGCTGGAGATGCTCGACCGATTCCCCGACCATTCCGAGACGGCCGGGGTTTATCTTTCCCTGGCCGAGTGCGAATTGCAGACCGACAAGGTGACCCGAGCGATCCAGTTGTACATGCGTCTGTACGACCTTGGTGTTTCGATCGAATCGCGCCAGGCCGCGAGCCTCGGCGCGGGGCGATGCTTCCACCGCCTGGGCAGATATCCCGAGGCGGTCACGTGGGTGGAGCGATATCTCGCCGGCCCGGTTATTACCGTTGCCGGTAAGGCCCAGGCTCATATCCTGCTCGCCCAGTGCCTTTCAGATATGGGCCAGACCGCCAAGGCAGTAGCGGGACTTCAGCAGGCTCTTGCCGGTGAGTTGCCCGATAACGCCCGGACCGAATTGATGCTGACGTTGAGTGAAGCGCTTTCTTCAGACGCCCAGTGCGCCCGGGCGCTGGTGGTTATGGGCAACATCGACGAGGAAAAACTCTCGCCGAACCAGCAATACAGATACGTGGTCATGTCCGCCAAGCTGCTTCAACTCAGCGGGCTCGATGAAAAGGCGGCTGGGTTGTTGCGAACGCATATGGAAAAGACGACCGACCCGGTTCGCTTCGCCAAACTCGAAGTGGATTTGGCTCGCTGCCGAAAGGCCGCGGGCGCACTTGAAGAGGCCCGTCAGCTTCTGGTCGCTGCCGTCGGTCAGCTACCGCCAGGCCCCGATGCCCGTTGGGCCATATGCCTGCTGGCCGAGGTCTGCCTGAGCGGTGGTCACCACGACCAGGCGATAGCGGTTTCCAGGCAAATTACCCAGGCCGACGAGCCGGCAATCCGCATCAAGGCCAACAAGCTGTTGGCTGAGGCGTACTTGGCTCGCAAGCAATATCAGCTTGCCGCAGCCAGTCTCGAAGCCGCCAGCCAGGTCAGAGGAACGGACAAATGAATCGGGCCATACTTACATGCCTGGCGTGCCTGGCGGTCACTGCGGTCGGCTTGGCCGATCCGCCGCCCGCGACCCAGCCCGCGAGTGTCCGCGAGACCATGCGAAGTATCTGGCACGACGACATCGCGCCGCCGGCAGACAAGCCCACTGGCGACCTCAGCCGGGCGGTGCAACGACTACAAGCGATGGTTCAACCGAAATCGAAAGCTCC
>Ga0307990_1000745_pt1 | contig 28050 bp, 25 predicted proteins | sample EllFjometagen129_FD_203168 | JGI IMG/M metagenome (GOLD analysis project Ga0307990, IMG submission 203168) | Marine microbial communities from Ellis Fjord, Antarctic Ocean - #129 | ecosystem: Environmental > Aquatic > Marine > Unclassified | place: Southern Ocean | collected 2014-10-08
TTCCCTCAGGACGCCTCGCATCTTCTGGACTCCGACACTCCGGCGCTTGACTGGCTCGGCCGTTTTTCTGATGCCGACACCCCTGAAGTCGAACTTCGCTCGTTTATGGGAAAGATGCTTTTCAAGGGTCAAGATGTCCTGAAAAAAGTTGGGGTTCTCAGCGGAGGCGAACGGGCGCGACTGATCCTTTCCAAAATGATGATGGAAGGGGGTAACATTCTGGCACTCGACGAACCCACTAACCATTTGGACTTGGAATCGATCGAAGCGCTGAACTACAGCCTGTCGCTCTTCCCCAACACCCTTATCTTCGTATCACACGACCATCGTTTCATCGCAACGCTGGCCACACGGATTCTCGAAATCACAGATGATGGAATTGTCGATTATCCGGGCACGCTGGATGACTACGAAGCGGAAAAACAAAAGCAAAAGAACAAGGCATAAGAAGGTCTGGCGGGAATGGCACTACGTTAAGCCCGATTCAATCCGACCCACCCCTGCCTTCCACCTTCGCCAAGGCTATGGCGGACAAGTCGGCCGCCCCTCCAGAGGAGGGGAATGTCTCGTAACACGTGTTGGAATCTATAATGCTCCCATCCTCCGGAGGGGTGCGCGGAGCGCGGGGTGGGTTTCTCCAAAACTCCTTACCTGATCGTCATTCGGCAGTTGGCCGGATATAGGTTAAAACCCTCGTCCGCCGCGCGCGTCCCCGCGCATCCGTTGCTGTTTTGGATTCGGCGGGTTCTCCAAAGAGAGGCCGTACCATTCCTCGCCCAGCCCTGCATTCGAGAAGCTTTTTTCTTTGCAGTTTGAAAGCATTTCCCAGTTGGTTGCGAGCGTCTGATTTCCGGTGGAGTCCTTGGCCTTACTCAAAAGTTGACGTGCCTTCTCTGACTCATCCGTTTTCATGAAAATCCATGACATGACTCCGTACAGCAGGGTTCCGCGATCTCCCCGAAACCATTTGATATGCCGCTTAAAGGTTTTTTCAGCCCCCTTGATGTCTTTATTTTTATACTGCCGCGCCATTTTCATCGCGATCATCATCGGCTCCATCATCAGGGGGCCTTTGAACAATCCTGCGGCGGCCAACAGGGCATCCACCTGTTCGTAATTTTTCAGTTGATAGAAAAACTGCAGGCGCATGGTTGCGATCTGTCGGCCCATCAATACGTTCCATTTTTTGAAGGGCTCCAGGCGGTCGGCGAAGGTAAGAGCCTCTGTGATCAACACCTTCTGATCTGCCTCAATCTGGCGCTGGATGAACTTAATATTTCCGCCCGGCTTGCTCTGGAACTGCTGGATCTTGCGGTTCACCCGTTTTTGACCCGCCAACATCGCCTCTTGAAGCTCATTCTGAATGCCGGTGGCTTTTTTTCGAACCAGAAATCCGATCAGAAACAGCGGAGCCAGAAATCCGACCAGCCCGCTAAAAATCGTTGTTCCCGAACTCGTCTGCATCGTGAAACACGTGGCAACCGCTGCGACAGAAATCAGCGCTGAAATGAATAGTACAAGCATGATCTATTTCCCCTTTTTAAATATGTAATCCGTTATACGGGCATACACCCGAGTTATTCGTAGTAGAAAAGGTGAAGTATAAACAGCCGACGAAAAAAGTCACCCGCAGAGATGCCGTACTTTCCAATGGTTTGAAAATCCGTGTTTATCCGTGTTCATCCGTGGTTTGCTTTTTCCAATGCTTGGAACGATTTCTTCCAAGGTCTGGAACTTTTCGTAGACGCGGTGTCCCCACCGCGTAACGCCCCGGCGTCATAAATTCGATCCTGCCGGGAAAACGCGGTGAGAACCCCGCGTCTACATTCAGACCAGAATCACGACTTCGTAGCGAGCCAGATGTGATGCCAGCGACCCCGACTGCCACGTGCCCGAGCGGGAACCTCTTCGATATCGAATCCGGCGGCGCGCAAACGCTTGGTAAAGGCTTTGTCCGGCTGGGCCGACCAAACGGCCAGAACGCCGCCGGGTCGGAGCGCGGCTTTGGCCGCATTAAGACCTCCTTGCGTATACAGTCGGTCATTGCCTTCGTGGGTCAGCCCTTCGGGGCCGTTGTCGACATCGAGCAAGATGGCGTCGTAGACGTTTTTCTTTTCTTTAATCACAGCGCCCACATCCCCTTGGCGAACGGTGACGCGGGAATCCTCCAGCGGACGACCGGCCAAATCGGCCAGATGCGTCCGATTCCATTTGATGACGGCGGGCACCAGTTCGGCGACGACCACATGGGCTTGAGGGCCAAGGTTTTCGAGTGCTGCGCCGAGTGTATAACCCATCCCCAATCCACCGATAAGAATCCTTGGCCTTTTCCGCTTTGCGAGCGGCTTGCAGGTCAGCTCCGCAAGCGCATCTTCGGAGCCATGCAACCGGCTGTTCATCAACTCTTCGTTTTTGACGTTGATGGTAAATTCATGCGTACGCTGAAGCAGCTTCATTTCGCCGCCGTCGCCCGGCACGGTCGCTTGATCAATGACAACCCACGGGTTCATACGTCTTCACTTTCTTCGGGGGCTTCGGCTTCTGCGGCGGCGCGGGCTCTATCTTTTTTGCTGGGGCGGTTTCCTTTTTTCGGCGGCGGCCCTTTTTTCTTTACCGGCGCATCGCCGGTGAGCTCGAAACCGGGCACCTGCTCACGGTCGACACAGACCCGGGTCCGTTTTTCGATCAGAGAAAAATGGGCCATGTCGTTGTGGTCGATAAAGCTAACGGCAACCCCGTCGGCTCCCGCACGGCCGGTGCGGCCAATGCGGTGGATATAGTCGACGGGGGATCGCGGCAGGTCGTAGTTAACCACAGTGGAGAGGTTTTGAATATCGATTCCGCGCGCGGCGATATCGGTGGCGATCAATACGTGGATCGTACGGTTTTTGAAAAGGCTCAATACGCAGGTCCGCTCGGACTGACTGAGGTCGCCGTGAAATGCGTCAGCCTTCACGCCGTCGCGCGTCAGCTTGGCGGCGAGATTGCGGGCGGCACGTTTACTGCGCACAAAGACCAGCACGTGCTCCCACTTTTCTTCCTGAATGAGATGGCGCAAAAGTGGACGGCGGTTGAGTTGGTTCACTTCGATGGCGCGCTGCGTAATGTTCGCGACGGTCGGCACATCGCCCGTCGCGTTGATCTGCACCGGGTTTTGCATAATCTGCTCGGCCAGTTTTTCAACCTTTTTGGGATAGGTCGCAGAAAAAAGTAATGTCTGGCGCTCCGAAGGCAACGCCTTCATCACCTGTGCGAGCTCTTCGGCAAACCCAAGGGCAAGCAGACGATCGGCTTCGTCGAGCACGAGGACGCGTAGTTCCTCAAAATTGATTTGGTCTTCGCGAATCAGGTCCAGCAGGCGACCGGGGGTCGCCACAACCACCTGCACGCCGCGCCGCAGGTGACGCCGTTGAAACTCTAGGCTTTCGCCGCCAATGATGGCAGTGATGCCGATTTCCCGAGGCATGTATTGTTCGAATTCTTCGAAGGTGTCGGCCACCTGCTGCGCGAGTTCGCGCGTGGGCGCCAGTACGAGCGCCCGAATCGGGCTGGGGCCATCATCCGGATCAACCCGGCTCAACATCTGCAGGATCGGCAGGGCGAAGGCTGCGGTTTTCCCCGTGCCAGTCTGGGCCTGAGCAATCAGGTCGTCCCCCTCGAGGGCCAGCGGAATGGTTTGCTTCTGAATGGGGGTCGGCTCGGTGTAGTGAACGGCCGCGACGACGCGTTGTAACGATTCGAGCAGGCCCAGGTTTGAAAATGGCATAGGATTGTCCTTCATTTGATGCGCTAGAACCTAGCCCGAATGCTTCATGAAGAAAATCGAAATGAGCAATGAAAGATAATGCATAACCGGAGCCAGCTCCAAGGGTTGGATCTTTTTCGCGTCATTTTCCAACCCCCTGTGGTGAGCTTGTCGAACCCCTGGAAAACACTATTCCGGCAGTTCGGTTGCGCGGGTCTTGTGGAGTTTATCGATGATTTCTCCGGTTCGTTCGATCGGGGATTTTATTCGATTGGCAAGGTCGTTGCCCAGCGTCTCGCTTTTGGTTTTTTCATCCGATTCAGAGCATCCGGAACACAACAATGTGATGGTGAGCAATAGAAACAGGTTTTTCATTTTGTCCTCTGGTAAAAATATAGTGCGGGCGCAACAAATCGTTACGCCCGCGAGTTGAACTGTACATATTTATTCTGCGGCGGGAGCCGGAACATCCTCGTCTTTACCCAAGCCGAGCTTCCACCACTTTTTCCGGTGCTCTTTCCGCATGGCTTGTCCCTTTTCGGAACCCTTACCGAGTTCTTTCTGAACCTGCTCCGCTTTGGGGGCCTTTTGTTTTTCAAGACCCTTTAGCTTTGTCTTTTCCTTCTTCATTTTACGCTCACGAATCTTTTCCACTCAATCCGCCGGAAAACAGTGGTCGTGCAATGACTTCCAAATATTGGAAAACTGCGTATGCTGTTTTCTTTTTATAAGGAGCGTTTATGAGTAAGACCCCGCCCAAAGAAGAGCACCCGATGGTCAGCATCATGCTGAATGTCGTGATCCCCGTCATCATCCTGACTCAGCTGAGCAAAAGAGATATCCTCAGCCCCGTCTGGGTGCTGGTCTGCGCACTGATCCTTCCCATCGGCTACGGAATCCACACATTGATCAAACAGCACCGTGCGGATTTTATTTCAATCATCGGCATCGTAAGTGTTCTACTGACAGGTGTGTTCGGCATCCTGAAACTGCCGCCACTATGGTTCGCCTGCAAAGAGGCGGCAATCCCGCTGGTCATCGGGCTGGTGATTGTGATTTCCCTCAAAACTCCCTACCCGCTCATCAAGAAAATCTTGATGAGCGAAAAGATTTTCAACGTAGAACTCCTGCACGAAAAGCTGCGTGAAAAAGGAACCGAAGGCAAATTTGAGAAGCGGCTGGTCGGTCTGACCTGGGGTCTGGCTTCGTCGTTCTTCCTTTCGTCTATACTCAACTACTTTCTGGCAATCGCTATCGTAAAGACGAACCCCGGGATCGATATGCAGGCTTACAATATCGAGATCGGAAAAATGACGGGGCTGAGCTACATCGTCGTGATGCTCCCCAGTATGGCAGTGATGATTCTGGTGCTGATTGCTTTGATCAAAACACTGACGCACCTAACCGAGCTGAAAATGGACGATCTGCTCGCCGAGCACCTGCAGGAGGAAGAAAAAGCCGTCGAAAAGTCAGAAAGTCGAGACCCAGAATTACCCTGATGTCCCGACCTTCGACTTTGGACCTTTAGACCTTCGGACTGAGCCGAAGGCTCTCTTAGACGATAATTCCGCCGTTATCTTTTTTTAGGTCGTCCGGCGTAACAATCTTGCTCGCCTGTTCCTGCTGGTGCCTCTGTGCTTCCTCAACCATTTTGGTCATGGCATCTTCCATCGCCTGCGGGAAACCCAAAACGGCTTCTTCGAGGGTTTTGGCTGCGATTGCACCTTGAATCGGTACGGGGCCGTGCGGGCTCATCACCTGCGTGTGGCCACTATACACTGCGTCACGCGCAGAATCATCGGAACCATCGAGGTTGATCGGGACGAGTTTGCGAATACCACCGGTTTTGAGATCGGTGTAGGCTTCTTCGCGGTAGAGGTTGGCCATGTCCATCTGGACATCGCTGATTTTTTCGGGTTGGTCGCTCATAAATAATTTCCTTTCTAAAAAAAAGCCGCTGATCGCGGCAGTTATCAGTTAACGGTTATTGGTTAAACGTGCAATACACACAAAATCAGAAGGCCTTCCACCGGATAACTGAAAACTGATAACCAATAACTAATCACCGATTAAGCCACAGACGCCCTGCGGGTGAAACCCTGTTTTTGGGTTTTATTTCTGAGCATGAGCCTCTATTCTGACCGCACCCAACAAGGAGAATAAAAAATGGAACGCAAACCCTCTGGCATCCCGAGCAAAATCCAACACTTCCTTAAACGGGATCTCTGGAATCTCGAACCCACAGCCCTCACCAAAACCCGTGCCGCCGGCCTGAAGTTTATGCGCGTCTGCGCACTAGTCATCAAAGGCTTCAAGGAAGACCAGTGTCCCATCCATGCCTCCGCCCTCACCTTCATTTCCGTCATGGCACTCGTCCCCTTCCTCGTCATCCTCTTCTCCATCGCCAAAGGGTTTGGAATCGATAAAGCGAGCGAGATGTTACTCGAGAAAACAGCCGAAATGCCTGAGGCCATGCAACAGGCCGTCACCAACATCATCAGCACCGTCGAGTCGGCCAGCGCCGGCGCCATGGGTGGAATCGGGGGGCTCATCTTCCTGTGGGTCGCAATCAAAATGCTCAGCAGTATCGAAGAAACCTTTAATCTCGTCTGGGGCGTAAAAATTCCGCGCACGCTGATCGAGAAGATCCGCAACTACATCGTCATCATGGTCGTGGCTCCCATTCTGATCATTGTCTCCAATGCCGGTCAACCGGTCATCATGGGATTTGCCAACCAGCTAGAATGGATGGGACCGTTCCTGAAATTCGGCCTGCGAGCCATTCCGGTCATCACCATGGCCCTCGCCTTCAGCGTGATCTACGTCTTCCTCCCCAACACCAAAGTCAAATTCTCCGCCGCATTCACCGGTGCGCTGGTCGCCGCATTGCTCACCATCGCGTTCCAATTCGCAATCATCAAACTGGGCGTCGGGGTCAGCAAATACAACAAGATCTATGGCGCACTCGCCGCCATCCCAATCTTCCTTTTCTGGGTGCAAACCAGTTGGATGATTCTTCTCATGGGCGCCGAGGTTGCCTTCTCGGTTCAGAACGCCACCACCTACGCCCGCGAACAGCTCGCCATCAACCCCAGCGCCCGGGCGCGCCTCTGCCTCGCCATCGTGCTCATGAAAAAAATCACCGATAAATTTGAGTCGCCCGATGCGCCCTTCGACACCGTGGCCTACGGGACGGACCGCCGCATTCCGATCCGACTGATCAACGATGTCATCAACACGCTCTCTCAAAGCGGCCTCGTCGCCGAATCTGCCGAGCATCTCGGTTGCTACACCCTCCTGCGTGATCCGCGCAACGTTTCCGCCCGCGACATCACCGATTCCATTCTCGACGATGGCACCGCGCCCGCCGCGCTCGGCCTCGCCGATGAGTTTCCAATGTTTGGAAAAATCACCGACGAAAGCTTCCAAACCCTGGAAAAACAGATCCTTAAAAGCTTCTGATTTTCCAAGCCCTGGAAAAACGAAAAAGCAGTTACCCTTTTGCGAGCTTCATCAGCGTTCGACCCAGTCTGTTTCCAGGGATGCCGAGGCGGAAAAAACCTTCTGTTCGTTTCACGAACCCGCGGCGCTCCAGCTTGTCTAAATGACGTGAAAGGGCCGCAGAAGACATACCCGTTGCATCCAGCAACGCAGCAAAGGAAAGAGCTTCTCCTCTCAACGCCCGAACAATTTCAATGCGACGTTCATGCGTAAAGGCCGTTGCCTGCCGGATAATGTTTTTAAAAGACATCGACCGCTCATAACACTCCCGCAAGGCCTCTAGGAGCTCCGGCGCAAAATTTACCGCGCTGTTCGCCTCCGCCCGATAGATCACTCGCATATCCTCTCGACGCGGAATAATCAAGCCCCGCTCGGCCAATGCCCGCAACTGAGCACTTGCGTTAGGCTGCGATATCCCGACCAGCAATCGTGCCGGATTCACAGATAGCTCGCCCTCCTCAAATATGTGCCATAAAAGCTGAAGTCGTGTTTCACAAGCAACAACCCGACAACTGTGCCAAAGAGCTGGTGGTAAATTCATAATACCCCTTCGTTTCCATACATTTGAATGTACGGGATATATCAGTAATATTTATTTATAACTAGTTAAAAATGATACGATTATGAATATGAAAACCCCGGACATTCAAATGTACGGGACATTTAGTATTCTTCGGTTTGTTATTCCCCCTTTTTAAACGCCGTGATTTAATCGTTGGCTTATGAATTTTCGCGAAGAACTCAACGAAGAGCAGTATGCCGCGGTGACCGCACCGGATGGGCCTGCACTGGTTATTGCCGCCGCCGGAACCGGCAAAACCCGCACATTGGTTTACCGTGTAGCGTGGTTGCTCGAACAAGGGGTCGATCCCAACCGCATTCTTCTGCTGACGTTCACCAACAAAGCCGCAAAAGAAATGCTCGAGCGGGCCCGCACGCTGACCGGAGACGCCGTAAGCGGCCTGCTCGGCGGAACCTTCCACCACCTCGCGAACCGGCTCCTCCGCCGCTATGCGACCCATATTGGGTTTGGAAACGACTACACCATCCTCGACTCCGACGATTCAAAAAAACTTCTCAAATCCTGTGCCGACGATCTGAAAATGGACAAGAAACATTTTCCGAAGCCGCAGGTGCTCCTGAGCATCTTCAGCGTGGTCAATGGGCGCGGAAGCGATCTGTTCGACGAACTGGTCAACCGCTTTGAAAACACCGAGGTCGACTACGAGGACGTCGTTCGCGTTCACGACGAATATCAACAGCGCAAAAAAGCGCAGAACGCGATGGATTTTGACGATCTACTCATCTATACGCTGAAACTTTTCCAAACCTCGGAATACGTACGGAACGAATATCAGGAACGCTTTCAGTACGTGCTCGTCGATGAGTATCAGGACACCAACATCATTCAGGCCGAATGGATCAACCTACTGGTTGGGAAACACAACAACCTGATGGTGGTTGGCGACGACTTCCAAAGCATCTACTCCTGGCGCGGCGCGAACTTCCGCAACTTTCTCGACTTCGGCAAACGCTACCCCGGAACCAACACCTACAAACTGCTTACCAACTACCGCAGCACGCCTGAAATTCTCAACGTAGCCAATGCGGCGATTGCCGGAAACCCTGAACAGTTCCAAAAAGAACTCCATGCCGTTCGTAACGAAGGAATGACGCCCGTTGTTGTTTCCCCGCGCGACGGATCCGAACAAGCCCGTTTCATCATCGAAAAAGCACAGCTACTCAAACGAGAAGGTATTGCCCTTTCCGATATGTGCATACTCTACCGCGCCCACTTCCATGCCATGGAACTGCAGATGGAGCTGAACCGCGCATCGATGGCCTATGTCGTCACCTCCGGCACCCGCTTTTTCGAACAGGCCCACATCAAAGACGTCTGCACTCTCTTGCGAATTCTCGCCAACCCCGGCGATGAGCTGGCCTTCACCCGCCTGCTCGAATTGTTTCCAAAGGTTGGAAAAAAGACCTCGCTCAAAATCTTCCGCAAGCTCGGCGGGCGCGCCAACCTCCAGCGCAAAGAGGTCTGCATGCAGGTGGAAGCCGCCCTGCCCGCCGCCGCACGGGAATCCTGGAAACTCATCGAACCGGTCTTTCTGGCCTATCGCGATGAAAACCTCGACAGCGACCCCGGCGAAATTGTCTACCGCTTCAACAAAGCGTTTTATAACGAGTACATGGTCGAAAACTTTGAGAACGCCAAATACCGCGCTGAAGATATCGATGGGTTTATCGACTTCACCGCCAAATTCGAAACCGTCGAAGCCTTCCTCAGCGAGATCGCCCTGCAAAGCAACCTCGACTCAGAAGACAACGCAGCCTCCGACGACGAACCCGCCGATGCAATCCGTCTCAGCACCATTCACCAAGCCAAAGGGCTGGAATTCAAAGCCGTCTTCATCCTCTTCCTCTGCGAAAGCATGTTCCCCGGCCAGAAAGCCGTCGAAGAAAGCGGAGATTCCGAAGAACGACGACTCTTCTACGTGGCCGTCACCCGCGCCGAGGACCATCTTTTCTTGTGCAGCCCCGCAGTTCGCCGTCAGCGCGATGGCGGCGTCATCCCCCTCGAGACCTCCCGTTTTGTCCGAGAAATTCCGCCGCAACTCTTGCAAAAAAGCAATGTCCACCTTCCTGCCACTAGTTCCTACAGCGCACCCCGATCACCGTCCTGGAAACAACCTCCTCCACGAACTCAGCAACCCAAACAACCCGCATTTAAAAACACCCTAAATACGGCAACTGCAGCTCGAACCCACCTGCAACCACTTGAAGAAAAAGAGATTGAGGTCTCATTGGTTGAACCCCTGTCTGATGTCATATTTTCGGAAGGGATTGCAACCGTAGACATCCTCCTAAACAAGAATGACTTGCCGGGGTTCTACGGCTGTACAGATGAAAAAATCACAATACCGAACCCGGTTTTCAATGAATCGATCAACGATCTGAACCCCTGCAAGGAGACGGCCAAAAACGCTCCTGAGTTCTCTCTAAAAATCAAAGTCCGCTATACCCAGTCAGAGACCCACGAAATATCCTTTCTAGAGAGCAACCTTGCTGAGGTGCTGGGTGCCTCCGTGTGAAAAATCCTATTCAACCCCAGTTAATTTGAATCCTTTTCTCACACCCGCTCACCGCGTTCGCTCAAGACACTAAAGACACGAAGAAAACATAGCGGGGGAATTCTTAAGGACTAGCGAACTCTCCAAGTGAGCCGCGGCGCTGACAGAGCAGCACCCTCTCGGGAGGGTTGCGCTCCGGCGTAACCATTTCCCAATGCTCGGAAAAGTTTTCTTTCAAAAGCATCCTTGACCCGTCAAATATACAAGAGTAAACGTATATTAACGGAGGAAGACATGAAAGCGACAGCCAAAGATTTGCGCTACAATCTTAAAAATATTCTGGAGTCTGTAGGACGGGGAGAAGAGGTTCTCATCACGAATCGTGGACGGGTTAAAGCCCGTATTATTTCAGCAGAGCCCAAGTCCGATCAAACACGGAAGAACCCTTTTGTCGGGATTTGGAAGGATCGAAAGGACATGCAGGATGTGGAAACATACGTTCGGGATATCCGGAAAGGCCGGTTCGCATGATCGTTGATAGCGATGTTCTGATTTGGGCCAGTCGTGGAAATGAAAAGGCTGTTCGACTCCTCGATAAGCAGCAAGAGTTCAGCATCTCCGCAGTGACGTACATGGAGCTTCTGCAAGGCATGCGCAATAAAACCGAATTAGCAGCCTTCAAAAAGGCCCTTCAGATCTGGAATGTCAACGTGATCCCGATCACCGAAACGGTCAGCTACCACGCCATGTTTTTTGTGGAGCGCTATTGTTTAAGCCACTCCCTCTTCCTCGCCGATGCACTAATAGCGGCCACCGCCGAGCACTGCGGTGATGTCCTTTTGACGGGGAATGCGAAGCACTACTCCATGATCCCGGACATTCAGGTCAAAATATTCAAACCGTAATCAGATGGAGTAACTTATGCTTGCCAATGTGTTTTCGGGTGCGGTGTACGGAGTGGATGCTTATACCGTGGAGATCGAGGTCAATAGCGGCCACGGAGAACCCAAAACCCTAATTGTCGGACTGCCCGATGCGGCCGTCAAAGAAAGCGAGCACCGCGTCAATACCGCCCTGCTCAATTCCGGTTTTCTGCCGCCCAAAGGGCGCGTCACTATCAACCTCGCCCCGGCCAGCATCAAAAAAGAGGGCCCAAGCTTCGACCTGCCGATCGCGCTCGGCATGCTGGTGGCCGAGGGCGACATTCAACCCGACCTGCTCAACCGTGCCTGCGTGATCGGCGAGCTGGCGCTCTCCGGCGCGGTGCGTCCCGTATGCGGTGTACTCCCGATCACACTGGCGGCCCGCGCGGCTGGCCGAAAGGCGATTATTGTTCCGGCAGAAAATGCGGAAGAAGCCGCCGTTGTCGATGGCATCAAAGTATTCGCTGTGAAAAATCTGCGCGAAGCGGCTGACTTCCTCAATCTGAAGCTGACGCTCGAACCGCACATTGTCGATCTGGAAGAAACCTTTCGCCAACACAACAAAACCCTCGCCGACTTTGAAGATGTGAAGGGTCAGGAATACGCCAAGCGCGCAATGGAAGTTGCGGTCGCTGGAGGTCATAACATCCTCTTAATAGGATCCCCCGGAACCGGCAAAACCATGCTCGCCAAACGGGTGCCTTCCATCCTCCCGCCGATGACGCTCGAAGAGGCGCTGGAAACCACCAAGATTCACAGCATCGCGGGGAAACTCGACGCGCATGAATCACTGGTTGCCACGCGCCCGTTTCATGCTCCGCACCATACGGTGTCGGATGCCGGACTGCTTGGCGGCGGTGCGCACCCGATGCCCGGCGCGGTGAGCCTGGCGCACAACGGCGTGCTCTTTCTCGACGAGCTTCCCGAGTTCAATCGCAACGTGCTCGAAGTACTGCGTCAGCCGCTTGAAGACGGCGAGGTGACGATTGCGCGCGCCGCGGCCAGCGTCACCTTCCCCTGCCGCTTCATGCTCGTCGCCGCGATGAACCCGACGCCGGACGGCTATTTTCCCGACGACCCGCGCTCGACCTCCTCTCCCATGCAGATTCAGCGTTACCAAAATAAGATCTCCGGCCCCCTGCTCGACCGCATCGACATTCATATCGAAGTGCCCGCCGTCGATTACCAAAAACTAACCAACCTCGAAAACGGGGAACCGTCCGAATCGATCCGCAAACGGATTATTGCCGCGCGGGAAATTCAACAGACGCGCTACGCGAAAAATAAGCACGTGCATTGCAATGCGGATATGCAACCGAAACAAGCGCGCAAGCACTGCCGCCCGGACGACGATGCAAAACAACTATTGAAAACTGCGCTGTCAGAAATGAATTTTAGCGCGCGGGCTTACGATCGAATTCTAAAAGTCGCGCGCACGATCGCTGACTTAGAGGGGATGGAAACCATCGGAACGGGCCACATCGCCGAAGCCATTCAGTACCGCACTCTGGATCGCACCAGAGGTTAACGGCGCTGACAGAGCCGCGCCCTCCTGCCGTCGCCGAGGCTATGGCGGACAAGCCGGAGGGTTGCGCTCTGTCGCAACCTTTTTCCAAACATTGGAAAATTTAGATGATCTGGTTGTGAACCAGCTCGTGGAGGAGGCGGTCGGCCTCCACATGGGCGGTTTCGATGAACGCCTTAAAATCGTCCGCATCTTTCCCGGTGGGATCAGGAACATCCATCGACTCGATTTTGTCGTCGCCCTGCCAGCCGTATTCCATCAGGCGAAACACCTTGTCTTCAAACTTAGGATAGTGCCTGAGAATGAAATCCTTATGTTCCTGCTCCATCACGAGAACCAGATCTGCCTTCTTCATCATTTTGGATGTGACGGGATCGGATTTGTGCTCCCGAAGGCCGAATCCATTATTGCGGGCGATGAGTGCGACGACATCGTTGACGCGCCCGCCGGTGACCGCTTTGGTGCCCGCAGAGGTGATTTTGAGGCGCTTGAGCGCTTCGGGGCGGTACTTCTTGAGATAGTTTCCGAGGTAGCCCGCAAAGTAGGCGCTGCGCGTACGGTTCGCCGTGCAGACAATCACCAGATGGTATTTTTTCTTAAACGAAAACATAGGGAGAGGCTACAGCCACAAAGTCACAAAGTCACAAAAAATCACGAAGAATCCCGCGCTTCGCGCACCCCTCCAATGGAGGGGACTATTATAAGCGCCGATGACTTTTAAATAATTCCCCTCCATTGGAGGGGTGGCCGGAGGCCGGGGTGGGTTTGCCCTCTAGCCGAATAGTCGACCTAGCAACGCCACCATCAGCGCGTTGGTTTTCCCAAGCATTGGAAAATTTTCCTGCATTTCTTCCAAGGTTTGACACTTCACTTCGTTTCGTTGCCGTCCTGCCTTCGGCAGACCAGCCTCTCTCGCTTCGCTCGAGTGAAAAAACAGAACCTCTTCAATTTCGTCCGAACAGTTTTCATAAAGGGCGAGCAGGCTCTCTTCGGTGGTTTCGAGATGGAACTGAAGCGCGAGGACGTTGCCGTTGTAGACAAAAGCCTGATTCTCCGTCACTTCGCTCGACGCGAGGTGCACGGCCCCGTCCGGAATTCCAAAGGTGTCGCCATGCCAATGAAACGCAACAAACGCCTCCGAGAAAATTCCCAATAAAGTAGAACGACCGTCTCGGTCGGTTAATGCAAGCGGGACGCTTGCTCTACATTCATAAAACCCAATTTCCTTTTCTCTCCCCGGCCGGACTCCCGCCCCGAGGGCATCCGCGACGAGCTGCGCACCGAGGCAGATGCCGAGCACGGGTTTGTTTTGGTCGATGATTTCTTTGATGAAGGCTTTTTCGACGGCAAGCCACGGGTGTTGGTCGTCATCATAGATGCCCATCGGCCCACCCATGACGATTAGACCATCCACTCTTCCAATGCTTGGAAAACCCTCGCCGGCCCAGAGACGCGTGCAGGTTACACCATGGCCATTTTCCTTTAGCCACGGCTCAATGCAACCTAGACCTTCAAATGGGACATGTTGGAGCCAGTGAATCCTCATGTGGCCGTAACACGGTTGACGAGATCCTCATCTTTTTCGAAGGCAACCAGGTTGGTGACCGTTGTTTCCGCAATACGCGTGAGGGCCTCCTGCGTAAAGTAAGCCTGATGGCCGGTGATGAGAACATTCGGAAAGGTGGTCAAACGGGCAAAGGCATCATCGAGACGCATCTCGAAGGTTTTATCCTCAAAGAAGAGCCCCTCTTCTTCCTCATAGACATCGAGACCCATGTAGCCGATTTTTCCGGACTTGAGCCCTTCGATAACGGCTTTGGTATCAATGAGTCCGCCGCGGCTCGTGTTGATGAGCATCACGCCGCGCTTCATACGGGCCAAGGCCTCGCTGTTAATCAAGTGATGTGTTTCAGGCATCAAGGGGCAATGCAGGCTGATGACATCGGACTGCGCGAGCATTTCTTCGAAGCTGACATAGTCCATGCCCAGCTCTTTGCAACGTTCATTTTCGTAGCGATCCACGCCGAGCAGTTTGCAGCCGAAACCGTGCAAGGCGCTGGCGAGGCATTGGCCGATTTTCCCGGTGCCGACGATGCCAACCGTTTTTCCGTGGAGGTCGAAGCCGAGCAGGCCGTCGAGCGAATAGTTTCCATCGCGCACACGCGAGTGTGCCCAGTAGATTTTACGGTTGAGCGCAAGCATCAGAGCAACCGCGTGTTCGGCGACAGCATACGGCGAATAGGCCGGCACGCGGGTTACAACCAGCCCGAGCTCATCGGCGCTGGCCAGGTCGACGTTGTTAAACCCTGCGCAGCGCAAAGCGATATGCTTCACCCCAGCCTTCTTGAGGCCAATGAGAACCGATGCATCGAGCTGGTCGTTCACAAACACACAAACGCTATCGAAACCCTCCGTCAGCTTGACGGTCAGTGGATTCAAGCGCGCCTCGAAAAAGGTTAGCTCCTGTTTGGAGTCTCCGATGGCATTTTCTAAAAATTCCCGGTCATACGGCTTGGTACTAAATACAGCAGTTTTCATATTTTTCCTTTCGATCCGCCACAGCTTAGATACCCGACCACAAAAGTCAACTTTCCCGACTTTATTATTCACACGATAAGTTTAATGCAGATGCAAGGCACCAAAAGGTGAAGCTGTAGAAATCTACCGCCAACCTTTTGTAACGCCGCAGATGCACTAAAATCATTGCGCCGCCGGTAAAAATGGGCGGGGACACACTCTCTTCGATCTATTCCAAATTTGACGCCAGCCAACACCTTGTTTCCGTCCATTTTCATGAATATTAAAGTTCGGAGCGGATCATGATGAGAAGCATTTTAAACGGCGCTTCAGCCGCTTGCACATCGTGTGGGATGTTGGCCGGCATGATGATCATCTCGCCCGCCTTCACGGTTTGCACTTCGCCCGCAATGATGAATGTCCCCTCGCCGTCCACCACTTCCACCACCGCATCGAACGGCGAGGTGTGCTCGCTAAGTCCCTGCCCGGTATCGAACGAAAAGAGCGTAATGTTTCCGGTCTCTTTTTTGAGCAATGTACGGCTGACGACCGAGCCGTCCGAGTAGTCGACCAGTGTTTTCAAGTCGAGAGGTTTTCCTTTTAAATCACTCATTATGTGTCTCCTTGGAAGAATGGAATATTGGATTCGTGGAGTAATGAAAAACCCATTACAACTCTCCCCCAAAATCATTCTGTCCATAATTATTCTGATTGATTCTCTGTCTTTTCGGCTCTGAGAGCCGACTCTACATTGTAGCGTGCGCTCTCAGAGCGCATTAGATTATTCTGGTGCTGATCAGGTCGCCATTCAAGCCGATGGTCGCCTCTTCAACAACCAGATCCGATCGACCGCTCTGCTGCGCGGCTTGTTTCACGATCATCGACAGTCCGCCACAACAAGGAACCTCCATGCGAACAACAATCACTTTCGGGATGCCGTTGGATTTTAGAATTTCGGTGAGCTTTTCAACATAACCTTCCGTGCGGTCTAATTTGGGACAGGCAATGACGATGCCGCGACCGCGCACGAAGCGCCAGTTAACATCCGGCGAGGCGGACGGTGCGCAGGTGCTCAGCACGACCAGTTCGCGATCCTTGAAAAACGGTGCGACAGGCGGAACTAGATGGAGTTGAGTCGGCCACTGGTTCAGCTCAGACGGAATCACCTGACCGGAACCCTTCTGGCTTTCGACTTTTGACTGTTCGACCTTCGACTTCTCTTCAAACCGCATCTTCATGCCGGGGCATCCGCCGGCCGGCGGCTGTTTGGGCGGCTGTTTCGCTTCGTGCTCGGCTGCGGCATCATCCATCCGCTTGACGGCTTCGTCGCCCCCGAGTCCGCGAACATGTTCGCGGGTGGCTTCTTCGTCAAATTCATCCGCGTCGCGCTCAACAATGTTCAGGGCCCCCGTAGGACAGGTTCCGATACAATCGCCAAATCCATCGCAGAACTGCTCTTTGACCATCTTGGCTTTGCCGTCTACAATCTGCAACGCGCCCTCGGCACAGCCCGTGACACATTCACCGCATCCATTGCACAGCGCTTCATCAATTTCTATAATCTTACGTTTCATCATTTGTCTCCGTTAACTGCCAAGGAGAGTACCGATCATTTAAAATACTACCTTGACCTACATCAAGCCCTGTAAACACAGGGTATTTGCTTGCGGGGAACTTTCCCACAAAAGAAAGACCTTCCAAGTCGGATTGGTAAGGTAGTCTTTAACCGAGTTCCGAAAAAGATAGTGCTTAGGGGTTTGTTGCCGCTTCTCCTTTCTTCCGGAAACGGAAGAGCTCAAGCCTCCATGGCCACGAAAGTGGTTGTGGAGGTTTTTTAGTGTCTAATGGTGCCCGGGGCGGGAATCGAACCCGCACTTCATTGCTGAAAAGGGATTTTAAGTCCCTTGCGTCTACCGATTTCGCCACCCGGGCAGGAAAAAGGAGGGGGTAATATGCCCGCCAAAGAAGAAGATTAAAAGAAGAGAATCACGCCCAAAGGGTTTCAGGAGCGATCTGTTTGGGTCCGCCGTAGCGGCTTCCCATGCCTGAGGTTGGTTTTACAGTATGCTTCCTATCACTAAAATAACGGTGCCCAATCCGCCCAGTGCCCACGTCTGGGGATCGCGGGCAGCAAAATCAAGCGGGTCGTCAGAAAGCTCCCCGCAGCGGGCCAAAAACCAAATGCGCCCGATCCAATAGAGCACCATGGGGCAAAGCAGCCAGAGGATCGCCGGCGTTTTGTAAAACTGAACCACTTTCTCACTAGTGATGTAGAGCCCCAGTACCACCACCGAAAGAATACCGCTAGCAACCCCCAGACGGGACAGCCACGGCAGGTGACGGGTGTGGTAGCCACGACCGCGGGCTCCTATTTCTTCAGGGTGTGCTTCCAGCGCCTCACGCAACTCAGCGTAACGCTTAACGAGAGCCAAGCTGAAAAAGATCGTAACAGAAAAAGCAATCAGCCAAATGGATGTTTCGACGCCATAGGCGGCCGTCCCCGCGAGGATGCGAACGGTATACAAGCCGGCAAGCGTCACAACATCCAGCAATGCGAGCTGTTTGAGGCGCCACGAATAGAGCGTGGTGATGACAAAGTAAAACAGAAGAATCCCCGTAAAGGCGGCGGGGAGAAGCCCTGCAACTGCAAAGGATGCCAGCACCAGAAGCGGAGCGGCCACCGCCGCGCCCAACAAGCTCAGATTCCCCGCAGCAAACGAACGTTTTTGTTTCCGCGGGTGGTGCTGATCAGCATGAAGATCAAAAACATCGTTCAACACATAAATGGCCGAGGCGGCAAAGCTAAATGCAAAGAATGCAAGGAACGCCGCACCGAACTTCTCGGGACTCGTTACGTCATGCGCCAAAAGCATCGGCAAAAAAACCAGTGTGTTTTTTATCCACTGGCGAACACGTAACGCCTTCAGCCAGGCCTTCCACTTCGGCGGACGATCCTCAAAAATCCGAATGGGTTTCCCGCGCAGCGCCCGCCGCACCGAGCCACAGGGATTCACGACGATCGTCTCGTACGCGGCGTCCCAAACGATGAGGTCGTCCGAGGCATTACCTGCATAGTCGAAGCCTTTTTCGCCGAAACGCTTAACCAATTCCGCCCGCTTATGGACCGCTTTCATGTTGGTCACCCCATCGCTGGCGATCACCTCTGAAAAGAAACCAAGATGATCCGCCACACGACGGGCAACAGAACAGTCCGAAGCCGTGGCCAACACCAACCTGCGCCCCTTCTCGTGCTCGCCTTTCAAAAACACAAGTAACGCCGGGTGAAAAGGAAGTGCCGCCGGATCCAGCGAAACCTCCGCCGCAACCCGCTGCTTAAAAACAGCTAAGCCGTCCGCCGCCCAGCGAGGAATGGACAGAAGCGAAGTGGGTCGGGTTCGGATCAACAGAAGCAAGGCCTGAGCAAAGGTGTCGGTCTTAACGAGCGTCCCATCGAGATCCACACAAAGCGGACGAAGTTCAGATTTGGGTTCATCAATCATTGCGCGGAAGTATCCAGAAGATCGGATCCAAATTCAACCCGTTTTCAGAACTGAAGGGTCGGTATCATGTCCTGCATCTGGAGTTTCAGGAGCGCCTCATCGCCCGGCAGACAAAATCCCAGAAGAACGTAGTGGTCGCGATTGTTTCCGGAAACCTTGCAGGCCTCGTATTGAAAGCGCAGACGTTTCCTGCGGTCCTCTGCGTAGTACCAGCCTTTGTGCTCATATGCATGGCCACGAGTACAAACGGCCTCCGCCTGGTTTTTCCCCACCTCGACAATCTCCTGCCCGCTCACGTTATACAAAGGAATCAAGTCGACCTGCGGCACGGAGTCCTCCGCAAAAAAATCCGCGGCGGAGACCGCTTCGGCATCCACCTTCAAGGTCATCAGAAGAACCCCAGTCTTTTCTGAGAGCATCAGAAAGCTGTCATAAAACGTCTCGTTCCCACGGGGATGATAGGCTCGATTCAGATTATAAATACGAATGGCCAGCTGTTGAAGTTCTCCGTATTGATCCGGAACCCCGACCGCCGGATTGTACAAATCAAACGCCTCGGGCATTTCAAAAGAAAACCCGAAAAACCCGAGAGACGGGTTACTGATGACCCGGCCATCCACCATCGCCCGGCGTTGGTGCACCGTCGCACACCCCGCAAGGAGAGCGACACACACCCATCCAAAAATAATGTTTTTTCGCTTCATTCTACGGCCTTTCGCTTTTTGTACTGTACCGTTCGCACACAGTTTGCTCAAATTGGAAATCGGCCAAAGGCCGTGGAATATTGGAACCATGGAGGAAGGGAATGTTGGAACGAAGAATCATAAAACATTGTAAAAATAGCTCCCACAAAACGAACCCCCACACCATGAGCTCCACTCCAGAATTCCCCAGCCCCGACATCACTCCAATTTTCCATTAATCCAACATTCCACTCTTCCAACTTTCCAATCTTCATGAATCCACTCAAACACATCCGAATCGTACTCGTTGAACCCCAGAGTTCCGGCAATATCGGCTCCGTTTGCCGGGCCATGATGAATATGGGAATCACCGACCTCGCCATCATCAACCCGCATGACCGGCACGACTGGGAAGAGGCCCGTCGCCTCTCCTGTCATGCCAACAAATTACTCGAGGCGCGCAAGGTTTTCCAAACCTTGGAAGAAGCCATCGCCGACTGTACCGTTGTGGCGGGCACCAGCGCCCGCACTGGCATGCACCGCGACCATGCCGGCCTGCCCCGCGAAATCGCCCCCCTCATCCTCGACTCCGCCGCGCACCACCCCACCGCACTCGTCTTCGGGCGCGAAGACACCGGCCTCACCAACGAAGAGCTGGCGCTGTGCACCCACATCATCAACATCCCCTCGAGCGAAATCTATCAATCGCTCAACCTCTCCCACGCCGTCATGGTCTGTTGCTACGAACTCTTCCTGCTCGCGGGAAGCGGCGACTACCAGCCACCGCGCGAACGCTCGTCCGAGGCAAATGGAGAAATGCGCGACCGGCTTTTCGACTCGTGGAGCCACATGATGCTTGAAACCGGATTCTGCAAACTCGACAAACTCGAGCACATGATGCTCGGACTCCGCCGCATCTTCAGCCGCGGAAAACTCACCGAAAATGATACAAAAATCCTACTCGGCATTGCCCACCAATCCCGCTGGGTCGCGAAAGAACTGAAACGAAAGTCGGCTGAATAAGCTTATGACCTTGCGTTGCTCTCAACCGCAGATTATCTTTTTCCACTTCGCTACGGGCCTGTAGCTCAGTTGGTCAGAGCAGGAGACTCATAATCTCTTGGTCGGGGGTTCAAGTCCCTCCGGGCCCACCAAATCAAAGGCCAGCCTCTAGGCGGGCCTTTTTTGTGGGCGCGAGGGACGCAGAACCCCCGAAGCGGGGTTCATTACCAGCGTAGCGCAGGAAGACGTTCACGCAGTGAACGCCCCAACGGGGTGCGCAGCATCCACTCCCTCCGGGCCCACCAAATCAAAGGCCAGCCTCTAGGCTGGCCTTTTTTGTTGGCCAACGGACGGGACGCAGAACCCCCGAAGGGGACGAATAACGCTCCCCTTATTTTTTGTTTATGGAGCTTTGGAGTGCGCTCAGAAATCCATTGCCAAAAATAATACCAGAGGTTGTTTTTTTGGAAGATTTCGCCTACTCTTCGTCCGAGAGAGAAAATCAATTGCTGGGAGTTGTTCATGAAATATTACACACTGTTAATCATTTTTTGTCTGAGTTGCTTCGTGGTCACAGGAGAGGCACTTTCTGAAGACACACAGGAAAAGCTTCAAATTTCCGTGAAGATGGGTCGGATCAATAGCGATGCAATCCGAGGAGAAGACCGGAAGAAAATCGAAGTGATTAAATTCTACACCTATCAGGATGAAGACGACGAGTTTAACTTCCAGATGCGCGTTACCGCAGAGATCACGGACAAAAACAAAAACACCTATTCTGTCCAGCTAGTTCGCGAACAAGGCGAGGTGGATACTGAGTATACCGGGGAAGATAACTGGGAACTCCACATCCCGCACGGTGATCTGGAATGGCCGAAGTTGACGGCGTATTCCATTCAGTATGGCATCCTGCATGAGGACGTATTTATCTCTCTCGCTGAAAAATTTGATGATGTGGACAGTGCGGATGAGATCAAAGAGCACAGCCCGGTTCTCCTTGAGGAAAAAATGACCGCGAAGCATTCCTATTCATACCGGGAATCGGGCGACGAGGAAGGTGAAGTGCTTCAATCCCCGTGGGAATAGTTATTATCACGGATATTCCAACGCCCTCGCGCCGTGCATTGGAAAATTCCAGTCCGCACAATGTCTCGGAGTTTTTGTAACACCGCCAAATTAATGTCGATTGACGAGCGAGATGCTCTTTCCACGCCTGTTGTGCCTTCTCCGCGTCCTCCACCCCTCCGACAAAATCCTCAAAAGTCTCTCCGGGCCCACCATCCTAATGATTGATTCACCCCTGTGCTATTGCTGAAGAGAGAACCGCCATCTCTTGATCAAGGTTCGCGGAGGGCGAAGCGGGGAAATTAGATCCTGCCGGAGCGGAGTTGACCGCAGGCGGCCTGAAGATCCAGCCCTTTGGAGTGACGCAGGGTGGCGTTGATACCCGCTTTTTCCAAGGTTTGGAAAAAGTTTTTCATGGCGGCGGGCTCCGCGCGTTCGCCGTCGAACTCTTCCACTTCGCTAAGCGGAATAAGGTTCACGCGGCAGGGAAGCTTCCGCAAAAGGCTCACGAGTTGCTGTGCCTGCTCCGCCGAATCGTTGATGTCTTTGATCAGCGTGTACTCGAAGGTGATGATTCGATTCGTCTTCCGGGTGTACGCCGCACAAGCATCCATCAGCTCATCAAGCGGCCAGGTTTCGTTCACGGGCATCAGGATCGAGCGGGTTTCTGCGTCCGGGCCGTGCAAAGAAACGGACAGCTCCACCTGCAAGCCCTCTTCCGAAAACCGTTCGATTCCCGGAACCACGCCGCAGGTGCTGACGGTGATTTTCCGGGCGCCAATGTTCAGCCCGTCCGGATGGTTCAGAATGCGGATCGCCTGCATCACCTCATCATAATTATCAAACGGTTCGCCGATGCCCATGAAAACCACATTGTTCGGACGCTCGCCCAGCTCGCGCGAAATTTCCAGCACTTCGCTAACGATTTCGCCTGCCGTCAGGTTGCGAATCACGCCCTTTTGTCCGCTGGCGCAAAAGGCACAGCCATACACACAACCGACCTGACTAGAAATACACACCGTATGAGTTTGGCGCTGGGGCGCGGGAATGATGACCGCTTCGATGAGTTCGTTATCGGCCATTTTAAAGAGCAGCTTCTGGGTTTCGCCCCTCCCGCCCTTCGTCTCCAGTTTTTCCAAGGGTTGGAAAACAAAGTGTTCGTCCAGCAGCTCGCGTAGCGGCGCGGGCAGGTTTCTCATTCCCTCGAAGGAGGTGACACGCTTGGCGTAGAGCCAATCGAAAATCTGCTTCGCGCGAAAGGCGGGTTGCCCCACCGACAGGCAAAACACCTCGAGTTCCTCAGGAAGCAGTCCGTGTATTGATGGTTTACGTTCCATTAACATCTTTGTCTTTTCCTGCCGATCGAAATGTCGAATGTCGAACAAGGAATTATGAACTTCGAAATTCGGAATTCCCTGTTCGATGTTCTGCGGTTCTACAATTGCTCTGCAATGGCCACAGCTCGTCCAATATAGGAGGCGGGCGTCATTTCAAGAAGGCGCGCTTTATCGTCGTCGGCCAGCTCCAAACTCTTGATGAAGTCGTGAATGGCGGCCTGATCGATTTTTTTGCCGCGCGTCAGCTCTTTGAGCTTTTCGTAGGGTTTCTCAATGCCCGCTTTGCGCATCACGGTCTGGATCGGCTCGGCGAGCACTTCCCACGCATTGTCGAGATCCGCAGCGAGCTTGGCTTCGTTGAGCTCCAACTTACTGAGCCCTTTGAGCGTGGAGCTGAACGCGAGCGCGGCGTAGCCAAAGGCGACACCCATGTTGCGAAGCACGGTCGAGTCGGTCAGGTCGCGTTGCATGCGGGAGATCGGCAGTTTTTCAGCCATATGACGAAGTAGCGCGTTGGCGAGACCAATGTTGCCTTCGGAATTCTCGAAGTCGATCGGGTTGACCTTGTGCGGCATGGTGGAAGAACCAATTTCACCCGCGATGGTTTTCTGTTTAAAGAAGCCCCATGAGATATAGGTCCAGATGTCGCGATCAAAATCGAGCAGGATAGTGTTGAAACGCGCGAGCGAATCGAAGAGCTCGGCCATATAGTCGTGCGGCTCAATCTGCGTGGTGAACGGATTTTGCTGAAGGCCGAGGTCGCCTTCGATGACGTCGGCGGCGAGCGCGGGCCAGTCGATATCCGGATAAGCGCTGAGATGCGCGTTGTAGTTCCCGACGGCTCCATTGAGCTTGCCGAGAATTTCCACACCTTGGAAAACCATCGAAGCTTTGCTCAGGCGATCGACAAAAACCGCCAGCTCTTTACCCACCGTGGTCGGCGAGGCCGTCTGCCCATGGGTGCGTGCCAGCATTGGAACCGCTTTCCATTCTTTGGCTTTCGCGGCGAGGTCGGCAATGACTTCCTGCTGGAGCACAACGATCATCGCACGGCCCTGCTGAAGCATCATCGCGTGGGAGAGATTGTTGATGTCTTCGGAGGTACAAGCGAAATGCCAGAACTCACCCAAGTCGTCGAGCGAGGTGCCGGCCACTTTTTCTTTCAGGTAGTATTCCACCGCTTTCACGTCGTGGTTGGTCGTGCGTTCAATCTCTTTGACCCGTTCGGCTTCCGCCGGGGTGAAGTTTTCCAGAATCGCGTCAAGTTGCTGAACTTCCTCGCTGGAAAGCGTACGGGCTTCGGCGATTCCCTTTTCAGCACAGAGGGCTTTAAGCCAAAGAACTTCAACGGTCACGCGGTTGCGGACGAGTGCATATTCAGAAAACGCGCCCTGCAGTTCGGACACTTTAGATTCATAACGCCCGTCGAGTGGGCTAATCGCGGTAATAGACATATTAAAAGCTCCCAGTTGAAGAAAGGCCGTAAAATATCGCGGGAGCTGTCGAAAGTCAAAGTCCATTGCCTCTCGCCAAGCCGCTAAGACGCCAAGGTTTCCATCCATCATGTCACGCCGTAGTTGTACGGAGGCGGATGAACCTGGACTATTGCGAAAGTGCTTTTTGTATTTCAAAAAGAAGTGACCCACAGGGGAGCGGCAAAAGAGTCATCCGCAGATTGCACAGATGGACGCAGATCTTCCAGACATGGAGGTTGAATGTAGATGCGGTGTCCTCACCGCATTCACACCCGAAAAGTGACGCGGTGAGGACACCGCGTCTAACCGTTTCGCCTTTCAAAACCCACTTCAAATTTTCGACCGTTTGATTCATGAGGGTTTAGCGGGCGGCGAAGCCGGCCTCTATCGGTCGAAAAAATATTCCTTCCAATTCTGGACGTTGGACTTTCCGACGTTTGACCTTCGACTGCATATGCCGCTTTATCTATGCTCCCTCCATGCAGATTTCTCAACATGCAGATCGAAGCGAGACATTGACCGGCCTGCGCGCCGAGGATCTCCACCAATGGATTGATGGCTTTTTCGATCGGGAGAGTTTCGATGACTTTCAGCGCACCGGATGCCAGCCCGACTACGACCCCTACACGCACCGCAAATACCGTCACTGCGCCGAAGCCCTTGAAGATGCCTATCAAATCTTCGAGGATCGCTACACCCGCGAACAAATCAAGGCCGTATTCGAAAGCCACATCCACGACGACTACAAGGGCTACATGCCACACCAGAAAGATTTCGAAAACGGCACGTTCACTGAAAAATATCACGAGAACGGCGGCAAAACAGAAATCGAATCCATTCTCAGCGACGCGGAACTGCAGGAATACTTCAAAGGCGCGGCCTACGCAAAAGCCGGCGCGCCCCGGCTCTCGGCGGGCTTCTACGGACGGATCGTCTGGCCCACCGTCGTTGCCGCCATTCTCTTCGCCGCCTCCTCGTTCACCATCATCGTTCCGCTCTTCCGCCAGAGCATCATGAACCAAAAGAAAGAAACCATTCGGGAACTCACCCGAACCGCCGCCAGCGCCATCGCCTTCTACATCCATCAGGAGCAAAACGGCTTCATGAGCCGCGCCGATGCGCAGGCCGAGGCCGCCGCCGAACTCTCCGAGCTGCGCTACGGCGACGAAAGCAAGGACTACTTTTGGATCACCGACATGCATCCGGTGATGGTGATGCATCCCTACCGCCCGGATCTTACCGGACAGGATTTAACCGACTACACCGACCGCGAAGACAAGAGCGGCAAAAAGCTATTCGTCGAATTTGTACAGCTGGTCAACGCGGGCGGCGAAGGCTATCTGGAATATGAGTGGCAATGGAAAGATGACGCCACCCGTACCGCACCCAAGCTCTCCTATGTTCAGGAAATCCCCGAGTGGAATTGGATCATCGGAACGGGAATCTACATTCACGACGTGGAAGCGGAAATCGCAACGCTATCGAGAAACCTCTGGATTGCCGACAGCATCATCGCACTGATCCTGCTAACCATTCTCGGCAACCTGCTCTTTCAAAGCCGCCGGATCGAACAGGAGCGCACCCGCGCCGAAAGTGGATTGCGCGAGGCCAAAGACCGCTACCGCGCGCTCGTCGAAGCGTCCGGCGAAGGGTCCCTGCTAGAGGTGGATGGGAAAACGATCTATTCTAACCAGGCCCTGCGCGAGCTGACCGGCTACAGCGAGCAAGAACTCGAAGCCCTAGAGCTCTGTGAGCTTTTTGCCCCCGGCGAAGACGCCGACCGCTTTGCCGATCTAACCGTCGGAGAATTCGAGGCCGTTTTGAAAACCAAAGGTGGCAAAACTCAAGACGTCTGGATTTCGACCTCTCGGATTTTCCTTTCCGAAAAAATGGGACACGTCATCCACTTCTCTACCCTCTCCCGTTCACAGGAAGATACCCTGCGCGGATTCCATTCCGCCGTCCGCTCCTCGACCGATGTTCCGCTCGACGGACTCAACCAGAGTATCCGCGAAAGCAAAAGCCCTGGAGAAATCATCCGTCTGCTCGACGACTTCCCCACCCACATCCGTATCCTAACCGACCAAGGAATCCGCCCCGAACTCCTTCGCCACATCATCGGAACCACCTTCGACCTATCGATCAAACAATTTGCGAATCTCATTGCGCCACCTACCTCTGACTCGCCCTTTGCCGTCCTATCACTCGGCAGCTCCGCCCGCCATGAAATGACGCTTTTCTCCGATCAGGACAACGCACTCATCTTCGCCGATGTACCCGCCGAGCAACTCGTGGAAACCCGCCGCGCCTTCCTAAACTTTTCTGATGAACTTTGCGGACGGCTCAAACAAGCGGGTTGGCCCTATTGCCCCGGCGGCATCATGGCCGCTAACCCCAAATGGTGCCTCTCGCTCTCCGAATGGAAAGAACAGTTCAACCACTGGATTGGCGACGCCACGCCACAGTCGATTCTCGAAGTCAACGTCTTCCTCGACATCCGCTGCGGCTTTGGCGACAACTCCCTCGTTCAAGAGCTTCGGAATCATGTCCACGCCCTGACCCAACAGAACCCCGAATTTCTCATGCACTACGCCCGCAACTGCCTGCAATACAAAGCGCCGCTCACCCTCTTTGGGAACCTCAAAACCACACAGAGCGAAGGCCGCAAAACCATCAACATCAAACAGAGCCTCAAGCCCATCGAAACCTTTGCCCGCATTTACGCCCTCAAACACGCCCTGCCGGAAGTGGGAACCTCCGAGCGCATTCAGCGGCTGCAGGAACTCGATATCGTACAGGAACAAACCGCGCGCGAAATGGGCCACATCCTCAACCACCTCTGGCAACTCCGCTTCTACAACCAGTTGCTCACCGAAGATGGCCTGCCCGCCGTCAACGACGAGGTCGATATCGAACGCCTCACCGAGATCGAGCGCCATACCCTCCAGCAGGTGCTCTCGCAGATCTCCATCTTCCAGAACAAACTCAGCTACGACTTCCTCGGCGTCGCCGCGCATTGATATTTTCCGTTTCACCCAAAATAGAGGCGTTGAACTGTTTCAGACGGACGGACCCAAAATTTCGGGGAAAATCTGGAAATATAATGATCGCCGAGCAATGACTTCTTTCAAAAAACGGTAATGATGTTACCTTTTTTCTTTTAGAACGAAAAGGGAGTCTCTGAATGGCACATCGGGAAGCGATCTCAAACGCGGTTGAAAATATCGCATTCCGTTTGGCTGAATCCCGCAACGGCATCATCACGCCAGCCGAGTTGCTCCCCTTTCTTCCCGTCTCGCTAGGCATGATCATCGATATTCTCAACGAGGCCGCCGCTGAGTCGGACGACGCCATCACCGCCGAAACCGTCGACGGCCTCCGGCGCTATGTCTTCCTCTCTGTACAACCGGGCGGCGCAACGCTCAGCGACTCGCACTGCGTTGCCTGCGACACCGACAGCCGCGAACTGCTCTGCGAGGAATGCGGCGAAACGCTTGGCGCCGCGTTGAAAGCGGAAGCAGAAACCAAAGGCTGGCCCGCGCAAGCCGTTTACGAACACGAAGTGGCCTATCTGGCGGCACGCATCGGCGCGCCGGTTTCTGCCGAAAAGCTGGCGAGCGTGTCCCGCTTCACGTTGCGACGCATGCGCCGGAAGCTGGAGCTGATGCAGCAAGTGCTCGCAGTACGCAAGGAGCGCGAT
>Ga0307990_1000746_pt1 | contig 28048 bp, 13 predicted proteins | sample EllFjometagen129_FD_203168 | JGI IMG/M metagenome (GOLD analysis project Ga0307990, IMG submission 203168) | Marine microbial communities from Ellis Fjord, Antarctic Ocean - #129 | ecosystem: Environmental > Aquatic > Marine > Unclassified | place: Southern Ocean | collected 2014-10-08
TCGGCCAGCATCCAGCCTCCCAGGGCCAGGCAGATTAATGCCGATGCGAGGCTTTTCCTCTCCCATTTTCTCTTTTGAAAAATCTCCGTCGCCTTTTTCGCCAGCCAATACACGATCAGGGCAACGCCGACAGCGATGATGGGCCAAAGGGGATGTTGATATCGGGCGTGGTAATGGTTGAGGGAATCCGGAAAGCGAACAAGAAATGAAAGGTAGAACATCAAAATGAATGCGATTTCAACGAAGCGCTTTCGGATGCAAAGTCCGGCAACCGCGACCACGCCCACAATCTGCGTCGTGCGGAAGAAATACATGAATGGCATTTTGAGGTCTTCAAGTCGCGGAATGGAACTTCTCCCCCGGCGAAAAAACATCGACTTGGCCGACACGGACGAGGGCAGAATATGGCCGGTGGCAATAAGATTCGCCGTCCAATACGGCAGGCACACAAGGACTGCAACGCCGGCGGCGGCGACGGTCTCGATAATTTCCTTTTTCTCTTTTTTCAGCAAGGCTCGAATGATGGGCACGCCGCACACGGCGGCAGCAAGAAAGGCTCCCTCCGGTCGCGTGAGCACGCAACAACCGGCCATGACGCCCCTGAAAATTATATGGCGCAGACCTTGGTCGCCTCTTTCAAATAGATATATGGTCCAGATGACCAGCGCCGTGAACAGGCTTGTTTCCATTCCGTTGCCCATGTCGTAGAGCATCGGCCCGGAAAGAAGACACAAGCCGGAAGCCAGGACAAAGGCGCGCTTGTCATCCGTCAACCTTTGCGCGAGCAGTCCCGCCCCGAGGCACGCGGCGAAAAATGCCAGCAGAGACACAAGGCGGGCGGCCATCTCGACACCGCAAACCATTCCCACCAAACCAACGATGACAACATGAAGCGGGCTGGTGATTCCCTGGAGAAAACGACCGGGAACAACAGCCAACTCAAAATCGTCAGCGACGGTGCGAGCGGCGGCCAGGGAAATATAGCTGTCGTCGAAGGGGAAGAAGCTCTTTTGCGTGTGGTGTACAAAAACGGAAGCAACACCAATGACCATTACGAGAAGAACTAGGCTGCGCAGCCAGTTGTTTGACAGCCAGACCCGTTTTTCAGGCTGAAAAACAGAGCCAAGAATAAGAAGAACGAGAATGTTTAGAAGGATTAATGTCATCAATCATCATAATATTCAACGTTTTCAACAACGCGCGAGAGAATGGCGAACACATTTTCCCGCTCGGGAAAGAGCTCCTTATCCAAATAAAGCCTTTGGTACATTTCCCAATTGCGTAAGATAATCTTAACATAATACCGTGTCTCGTTAAAGGGTATGCGCTCGATCACCTCATCGTAGCTTCGGCCCTGATTTTCCGTCCACCAACGGGTCGCCCGTCCCGGCCCGGCGTTGTACCCCGCCAGGGTTCGCGGTATATCGCCCTTCGTCCCGTTGCAAGCTCTGGCGAAATACCAGGTCCCAAAGTCCAGGCTGGTTTTCGGGTCAAAAAGATTGAACTTCTTTTTGATTCCACGCTGGCGCGCGATGTAACGCCCTGTTGACGGGATCACCTGCATTAGCCCCCGTGCACCGGCCCAGCTGTGAGATTGTACTTGAAAAGCCGACTCCTGTTTGATCAAGGAAATTACAAGATAGGGATCCAGGTCTTTTTCCTGCGCCGCTTCAGTGATCATATCAAAATACAACAATGGAAAGATGCGACGCGCCGTCAACTGATAGGGATCGATCAGTTCCCTGGTTCGGATTTTTCGGGCGGCGGCATCCGCTGCTTTGATGGAGCTCAGCTCACGCCCACAAAGAAAATAGGCGATGGAAACGTGGTACAACGCGGCAGGGTCCGCGCCAAGCTGCTTTTCGAGAATCGAAACGTAGTGGATGGCCCGCTTCGATTCTCCCGCGTCAAGTAAAGCGAGGACGGTCCGCATTGCGCCTCGCGCCGCCGTCGGGCCGTGACTGGCGTAATGTTCCAGAATCATTCGGTCGCGGGCTTCGTCAATGTCCGGAGCGTCGTCGCCAAAACCCAAAGGCTGCAGGGTCGGTATGCCGAGTCGCACGGCATGCGTGAGTTGCATGACCTTTTCTTCAAGCGCCCTTTGCGCCCTGAAATCCGGGTAGCCCATGATTTCAAGCCGCAACTCCGCAGCCAGTCCGTAATAAGTGCGAGGGTAATCCCGAACAATCTGAAAATAAATCCCCTCCGCCCGGTCTTTGTCGCCGGCGATTTCAGCGGTGCGCGCCCACCAGTAGAGGTATTTATCCGCGTCCCGGTCGGCAGGATCATCGGCATACAATTGCGAAAGCACTTTCGCCGCTTCGGCATCCTCACCGGCCAGATGCAGGGCGAAGCCGGCCTTCCACGAGGCGGTTTCCGCAAGCCATCCGCCGCCCGCAAGCAAGGCTGCGGCACGATAATGTTTTGCGGCCTCGGTGAAGTTGTCGGCGTCGATAAATATTTTTCCCATCGTAAATCGGGCTTCAGCCTCCGCCCTGGTCCCTTTGGCCATCTTCGCCGCCGCTTGAAGGGCTTTGATGCGCGCGGAAAAACCACGTTTCGCACGGCTGCCGACGCGCGTGCTGTAGATTAGTTCGTAGGCCCGCGTTTCCTTCGATTTCGTTTTGTTTTTTGCCACTTTCTTGAGAAGTTTTTTCGCGGTCTTCCAGCGATGTCGATATATTTGGCAGCCGACTTTGCGCCGCGCAAGCCGCCATGCTTCATCGCTGCCCGGATAAAGGCGCGCCGTCTTGTCGGCCGCGGAACCCGCGCTGACAAACCAACCTTTGTCGAAATAGTACTCGAACAGTTCGACCATTTCTTTTCGAGAGGGCGGCTTGGACTTAAGGCCGGAGGCTTCCTTTATTTGAGCGATTAGCGCGGCAGCTCGTCTGGAGAGACCCCATTGGAAGGACCGATAAGCCACAAGACCGGCGGCGTCCAGCGCTTCATCATAACGTTCAGCGGCAAAAAGCGCCCGAGCGCGAAGAAGGGTCAAATCTCCCGGCGGATCTTCGGGATGGCCCAAAAGTTCTTTATCAACAATCTCCAGGGCTTTGGCTCCGGCGCCTTCTTCCACGAGCCCCTGCGCGTGGCGAATCCCCGCAGAAAAACGAAAAACAGAATAGGGGAAGGAGTTCAGGAAACGATGGGCGATCTGCCCGGCCTCGACTGGATCGCCCCGTTCCGCCACCATTTCCATAGCCTCATAAAGAGCACTTTCGGCCAGCGGTGATTCCTGCTCGGAAACTTTAACGAATTGGTCAAAAGCCAGCTCGACTTTTCCGCTTTCGACCAGCGCAAGAGCTTCGACAAAAAGAGCTTCGGCGCTTGGGCTCGACTCGCCTTCAAGAACCTGGGCAAAGGCCGTGAGCGGGCATAGCAAGAGGGATAAAAAAATCGCCGCAAAAAAGCGGCGATTCCATAGTTCAAATTTGGGTGACCTGTTTTTCAAAGGACTAAAGCCGAATTTCTGCTTCACTGCCTTCAATATTACCTGGCGCACATGGCGTAATCAGCGGCCAGGCCGAATGCGTCTGAAGCGTTATTGATATACGCAAAATCCATGCTGATGTCGCCGAGGCAAAGAAACCGTGTCACGGGTTCAAAAACCGCTTCGCAGACATCGAAATCCTGCATGCAGCCCCCATAGCACTCCTGGTCGGCACCGGTGGAGCATTCCATCATGCAATCCACGTATTCGGAGCAAACTCCGTCGGTCGTTTCCAGGCACTCGAAAAATTCGCTGTGCGCGTCGTCGATGCATACCGTCGCGCTGGCGGCGCAGGTGGCGTCCTGACCGCCCATGAGGCAGTTCAAACCCTGATCGACGCAGTCCACGGAATCGCCCAGCATTCCAACGAAGCATCCCGCCTCATCGTCTGCAATGTTGATGGAATCCAGGTCGAGATAATATCCCAACTCGTCGGCGCCGAAATCGGTGAAGAGGGCTTCAAAATCTTCAGCGACGGCAAAGGCACTGAACATCGTAACCACGTCGCCGCAGCCTTCGCAGCCGGGACAACTGCATCCCTGGCCGGCGTTTTCATCCCCGCTGTCATAGCCATCAGAGTACTGGTCCGGATCGTAAGCCGTACCTTCAAGCTCTTCGAAGTCGTTTTCCTTATCATCATCATCGTTGTCGTCGTCGTCGTCCCCGCAGGCCGAGACGAAAACGCCAAAAGACAAAATCAGGGCGGCGCATACTACAAAAGTCCAAATCCATTCCGAGCGCATAAGATTTCCCCCAAACGGTTTGTGAGCCAACATTCAGACCATCACTATACACAAAAACAATCGCTTGTGTAGATCACGATTCATCATGCGTTTCAAATAAAAGGCAGTCGTCGATCAGTCTGCCACGTATGAGGTCCGCAACCTTTTGAATCTCAGGATACATAACGCGGTCGCGAACATATCTTTCGACGCCGTTTTCACGCAATCGCTCCACAATGCGCCGTATCCGATGTCCGGGCATCAGCGGTTCGCGAAACTTGAGCGCCTGGAAGGCCGTAAGCATTTCAATGGCGACAACAGTTTGAACGTTGTCGATAATCTGCGCTGCTTTCCTGGCGGCAATCGTTCCCATGCTGACATGATCCTCAGCCCCGGCGCTGGTCGGAATGGAATCAACCCCGGCGGGATGCGCCAGAACTTTGTTTTCCGAAACCAGGGCCGCTGCGGTGTATTGGGGAATCATAAATCCGCTGTTTAGACCGCTGTCGCGAATGAGAAATGGCGGCAGACCCTCCGACATGGATTCGTCCACGAGGTGCGCCACGCGGCGCTCGGAGATGCTGCCGATTTCCGCCGCAGCGATGCCCAGGCAGTCCATGGCCAAAGCGATGGGCTGGCCGTGAAAGTTGCCGCCCGACAGCACGCTATTATGACACGCCGCGCGGCGCTCGGGCTTGGCCTTTAGCCAGTCTTGATAATCCTGAGCCGTTTCCAAACCCGCATTTTCGCCGGGATCGGGCGGAAAAAGCAGAGGATTATCCGTGGCGGAATTGAGTTCCGTTTCCACAGTCTCGGCGGCGCTCCAAAGCGCCCTTTCGGTGCAGCCCTGCACTTGCGGGAAACAACGGAAGGAATAATCATCTTGTACATGCGGGGTATCGGGAACGGCTTTGGTAATGTGCTTGAGAGCGCTCGTCAGGGAATTGCGGACCTTTACCGCCGCCGGCGCTTCCGGGAATAATTCGCCGTCCGCCGTGTGCAACAGGTCAAGAGTCTCGTGCCGGTAGGGCGTAAGCATTTTCTCAAAGACCGCTATCTGATCACGGTCGGAGAGCTTGGCCCATTTCGTCAGTTGCTCTGTGTCAACGTCGCCGCCGTTCATCGGAATCAGAGCACGGATTCGCTCATCGAGTTTTTCAACCTTTTCCCCCAGTTTGCATACGGAATCTACGGCATCGGCACCACGGTCAGCAAGTTCCTTTTCCATTTGCTTAAGATGCTCAGCGGCCTCTTCAAGCTGCAGCCGGGCGCTGAACAAATGCCCAGTGTTGAGATACAGATCCAGAATCCGGCTTCCGGCGCAATACTCCATGACACGCGCAGCCGTTTCCGCCTGATGCGCATGAGGTCTGACGGCGTGAATTTCCGGTCGGTACGCATCACGCACGCCGTGCTGCGATTCGAGACTCATAGCGGCGGCGGCTTCGGAAAAACGCAGCGTGAAAAACAAATCGTAAACAGCCAGAGATGCAATAGCGGTCATAAACTGCGTGCCGTTATTGAGAGCAAGGCCCTCTTTGGACTTGAGCGTGATGGGCCTGAAAGTCCAACCTTCCTTTTGGCGCAATTCACTTAAGGGAGATTCTTCTTCAGGCATCGCAATAAAATCTTTGTTCCGCGCGTCCGTTACGACTTCCGTGGAATCGCCGCGAAGGGATCGGGGATAGATGCGGCCTCCGGCGTCTCCCATCACCACCAGTCCCAGGTGCGACAGCGGGGCCAGATCGCCGCTGGCTCCCACCGAGCCTTTTTCGGGCACGTAGGGATAGATGTCGTCGTTGAGCATGTTGACAAGCTGCTCAAGAGTTTCGAGACGGATTCCCGAATGCCCCAGGCACAAAGTGTTGGCGCGCAGGAGCATCGCCGCCCTGACGACATCCTCCGGAAAAGGTTCGCCGACGCCGCAGGCGTGACTGCGGATGATGTTTTTCTGCAACTCCTCAGCTCGTTCCCTGGGGATGGCAACGTCGCGCAGTTTGCCGAAACCGGTGGTCAGCCCATAAACTTTTGAGCCCCATACCAGGAGTTGATCCACCATAGCGCGGCAGCGGATGACCCTTTTTGCGGCATCCGGGGCGATTTCCACGCGCCGCCTGTGCCGGGCGACGGCAACCACGTCTTCGATTTTCAGTGAGCGCCCGTCGATGCGCAAAACTTCATCGGACTTGAAGGAGTATGGAAATATCCTCAAGGCGTCTCCGGTGTTTGGTATTTTTCCAGAAGCTTTTTGATTTCCGCAACCAGATCGCTTTGCGCGACGCTGTACTGCGCGCTTTGCGCTTTTCGCCATTCCTCATTGTCAGCAACTTTGCCCGCGAGCATCGCGCCAAGCCGCAGATCCTTAATGGACACCTCGCCGCGCTCAAATTCGTCGCCCCCGGCGATAACCAGGGCGGGCGCGTTTCGCCTATCGGCATATTTCGCCTGCTGGCGAAGTCCCTTATCACGCATATAAAGTTCGGAGCGGATTCCCGCTTCGCGCAGATCGCGGACCATCCGCAGGTAATCGGCCATCCGGCTTTGGTCCATGACGGCCACGACGACGGGGCCGAGCCTGTCGGTATCGGTAAATTTGCCCAGGGCCTTGAGGGCGGCCAAAAGTCGATCCACGCCGATGCTGGCGCCGGTGGCAGGCAGTTTTGTCCCCGTAAATCTTTCCACAAGTCCGTCGTATCGACCGCCGCCCGCGACGGAACCGAATTGCTGCGTGCGCCCTTTTTTGTCTTTGATGACAAAAGTCAGGACCGCTTCAAAAACCGGGCCGGTATAGTATTCCAATCCACGAACGGCACTCGGGTCAAATATCACGCGCTTTTCGTCCACACCGATCGCCTCCAGGCACGCGTCGATCTCCTCAAGCTCCGCAACGCCCTCTTTGCCGATCTCGCTGTCGCCGACGATGTCGCGCAGTCGGCCAAGAACCTCTTTTCGGCTTCCGCCTTCGCTTTTCAGAAAGTCGATAATGAGCACGGCTTTTTCATCGTCCAACTGCGCGCCGGGGGTGAAGTCGCCGGATTTGTCCTTTCGCCCTTTTTGCAAAAGCTCGCGCACGCCGTCAAAGCCAAGCCGGTCGAGCTTGTCCATCGAGCGCAGCACGCGCAGTTCGAGATTGAATCCCTCCGGTTTGACCTCGGAAGACACGCCGAGCTTTTCCAAAAGGCCGCTGAGAACCTTTCGGTTATTCACGCGCACCACGTAATCGCCTCGTGCAATTCCCAGGGCTTCGAGGCTTTCGCCCATCAGCGCGCACGCCTCCGCATCCGCGGCCATGGAGTCGGCGCCCACGGTGTCGAAATCGAACTGGTAAAACTCGCGGAAGCGACCGGGGCCGGGTTTTTCATTGCGCCAGACGGGTCCGTGCTGATAACGGCGAAATGGGATGGGGATTGTCTGCTGATTCGCGGCCACGACCCTCGACAGCGAAGCCGTCAGATCATAACGCAAAGCCATCCAGCTTTTGTCCGAATCCAGCGTGGAGAAGATGCCGCCTTCCGGGGTATCGCTTTCCGGCAGGAACTTGCCCAAAACCTCCACGTACTCCAGCGCCGGCGTTTCAAGAGGCTCGAAGCCGTATTTTTCATAGACCGCGCGTATCGTCTCGATCATCTTGCGCCTGGCGATGATGTCCGCGGCGAAGATGTCTCGAAAGCCTTTGGCCAACTCGGGTTTGATCGTTGTTTTTTTCTGCTCGGTCATGGAAATCAGTCCTAATGTATTTTACTATCCATCCATCAAAATCAAGGACAAAATACAACATAGCGCGCCCAAAGCAAGCTGTTGGCGAGACGGAGCGAAGCATTGTTGAACCCGAAGGGCTTTTCAAGCAACCCCGCAGGAATAATCACCTTTTATATTACGCGTTGTTTTCGCGGCCAGCCCATTAATCGATGGGCCTGGACAACCACTCGTTCCAGACGGCGGCGGAGGGCTTTTCGTTGAGGTCGAAATCCATGACGCCCATGGAGCCCCACCCGATATATGCCGCCAGCAAGTCCGTTTCCGCCATCACCTCGTTGAGCAGGCACCACAGTCCGGGCGCGTCGCAAGGGCACGATGTCAGAACTTCCGCGATCAAATAATCACGAATCGACCACCATACAACCAGATCGGCGTCCATCTCATCGGCCTTTTCAAAAAGGTATTCCATGTAGCGAATCTGCGTGTCGTCGGAAGACTCCGTAACGGTTAAACATGGATCATCATAGGTCGGCCAGGGTACGGTCACCGAATGATTGCCCCATCCGGTTTCACAGAAGGCGATGGGCATTCCTGTTTCTTCGGCAAAAGCCGTGAAAAAATCCTCGGGCCACTCGTCGAGTTCATTGAAAGCCCATATGGGATAGGAACTGATGCCGAAACGGTCCGTTTTTAGATTCTCCAGTTTGGCCAGATTGCCCCGCATGCAGCTTCGGTCGCTCGGCCAGCAGTTGTCTTCTTCGGGAAAATACCACATGTCCGAAGCCGTGAAGGTCGCGAATATGGGCAGATCGGGATTTTCGGCCTTCTCCTGATCGTAGGCCTCGTTGAGCAAGTCAATCAGCGATTCATAATCATCCGGGCAATGGGTGTCGTACATATTCATTTCGATGGCGTGCGTGAGATATGCGGGATCGAAAAAATCCACCATCCAACGAACGAAATTGAGATACGCCGTTCGGATAAACTCATGGCTTGGGCTCTCTGCGAAGTTATAACAACCGGCTGTCCAATCTTCATCCACGAAAAGCTCACCCTCCACATCCATCGCCTTTGGCCCCAGCTTGCTTCGAAAACCCGACAAAGGCGTCAAGCTCAAGTAGATATCAACGCCCAGGGCGTCCGCTCCGGCTTTGATTTCCGTCATTTTATCCACCCAGACCTGCGGCAACGGTAGATCGCCGCCGAATTCATCCCAGGGAAGACCGAAGAAGCCGTCCATGTGCAGCGAAATCACGTCCACCATGCCGTCAAAACCATGAAAGCGAAACTCCGAAGTGATGTTGTCGTCGCTCACATCGAACAAAAATGGCGCCGCTGACATGGCGAAAGACCGAGGCTCCAAATCGTCATCCGCATCGTCATCGACATCATCGTTGGCGTCGTCATTCAAATCATCGTCGGCATCGTCGTCCGCGTCGTCGTCAGCGTCGTCGTTGACATCGTCGTCGGCTTCATCATCATCCGGGCTTTCCGACGCTGAGTCTCCCGAAGACGTTGAAGGATCGCTACCGCAATTGACTAACAGCGTCACCGCGCAGCAAAGCGACAGCAGCAAAATGATTGACAGCAGGCAATTTTTCATTGGCTAAAATTCTCCCAAAAGGACATATCAACAAGCGGCAATAGCGAGACCGTTGAAAAAGCCGGATTAGCCACCAACTCTGTCATTCCGACCGGAGCGTAGCGGAGTGGAGGAATCCCTCTGTCCTGGCGACATCGTGATGGTTTGAGGGATTTCTCCACTCCGCTACGCTCCGGTCGAAATGACAAAGTTGACGGACAATACATAAAAGGATTTCTCGCCATGAACAGAGGTCTTCAACGGCCCCATAGTAATTCTTATTCGCTTTTATGGAAATACTGCCGACGGGATTTGAACCTGTGACCTCCTGATCCACAATCAGGCGCTCTAACCGAGCTGAGCTACGGCAGCGCAAACCGAATCGTTTTAGGATTCGGAGGCTGCAAATATCTTCAAAACCACTACCCGTGTCAACCATGCAAATTTTCGCGGACAAAATCCGCCGCCGCAGCGCCTCGATTATGAGCCTGCCCCGTCCGGTTGGTATTGCAATAAAGAAACTTATGTCGGATTAATATTCATGGCGCTCTACCCTCGACAGCGCATTTTGGGCCCAAACTGACAATTTTTTCAACATGAGATGAAAAAACGGCGTGAATGCCTATTTAAAATTCATTTTACGGCATCGGATCTTCGTACTTTGCCTCCTGGTTTTCATCACGTGCGCGTCCGGTTACGCGATCTCGAAAGGCGTCATCGCCTCGTCGGCCGCAAAACTGTTTTTGGGCGAAAGCGAAGGATATCACCGCTACCTGCAGCGTATTAAAGAGTTCGGCAATTTCGAGGTTATCGCCATCGCTTTTCATGATGATGATCCCCTGTCGCCACAAAGCCGAAGGCGCCTGGAAGACGCTGTTACGAAGATTGAACGACAGCCGGGGATCGAGCGCGTGTCGAGCGTGCTGAGCGCGCAGCGCATATGGAGCCAGGGCGAAACACTCTTTGTTGAAAGCTATGCGAACCTGGTCGAAAAGAATCCCGACCGAGCCGGTCCTCTGGCAAAAATGCTGGCAGAGGACCCGGTGTATTCAGGTCTGTTGATTTCTCCTGACGGTCGCCACAACGTCGTTGTCGTCGAGCTGGCGCTGGACGAAAACAGGGCCGCGGAATCCACTCCCGGATTGGTCAACGCTGTTTTGGAGAGTTTCACGCAAGCCGGATTCAAAACGGAAGATCTTTTCCCAGTCGGCTTCGTAACCGTCATGGCCGAGGTGATGCATCAGACGATCAATAGTTTCAAGCGGGTCTTTCCGCTGACGCTAATCGTTTTGCTCATCGCCGTCTTTATTATGTTTCGGCGACTATGGCCCGTGGCCATCACCTCCGCCGTAGCGCTGACGGCGACAGCCTGGACTATGGGTTTCGCTGTGATGCTCGATCGGCAGATCAGTATTCTGATGGCCATGGCGCCGATTGTGATCCTCATTGTATCGTTTTCGGACGTCATACATCTTTGCAGCGCCTACCTGCTGGAATTGGAAGAGCTCAACGACAAGGACGAAGCCATCAACAAAAGCGGCGTCGATGTCGGGCGAGCCTGCCTCTACACTTCGATGACGACCTTCGTCGGTTTCGTCTCCATGTCCTTCGTGCCCACGCCGGTCTTTCGTCAGATGGGGCTCGTCCTGGGCTTCGGCGTGGCCGTATCGCTGCTGATCGCCATGACGCTCACGCCCATCCTTTTTTCCTATATGAAAAGACCGAAAGCGTGGCGCGATGGCGCTTCAGTGGTGCAAAAAGGACTGGACGCAAGTTTGCGATATTTATCCGGTTTTTCCATAGGCAAACCGTGGATTATCGTCGCGGCTTTCACGGTCCTTACTGCGCTGTCCGTTTACGGCATCTCGCAGCTTCACATCGAAACCGACCTCACCAAGCGCCTGCGTGAAGATAATATCATTCGCATCAGCGAGCGATACTTCAACACGCACTTTCCGGGCGCCAACGTGCTGGAAGTCTATGTCGATCTGCCCAATGAAGGCGGCGTCCTCGATCCGGAGTTTTTTAATACGGTTTCCAAATTCCAGGACCGCGTCGAAGCTTTGCCCGACGTCCACGAAACAATTTCACTCGTGAATCTCATGGAGATTATTCACCGTGAAATGAATCCCGCAAGCGGCCTCGCTCTGCCGAATACCAGAATGGAATTGTCTCAATATCTTCTTATGTTCGAGATGTCCGGCGGCGAAGACTTAAGCCGGATTATAGATTTTGAGCGTAAGACCATGCGCATAAACGTCTACGTGAAAGGCTGGGGCGTTCGGGGAAGTTACGAAATCGGCGAAAAGGTTAATGCGCTGGCCACGGAGTTTTTCAAAGCCCCGGCGCAGGTGGAATCCACGGGCATTCCCTATCTCATCGGGCAGTGGCTCGCGGAACTTCTTGCCGGGCAAAGGCGCGGCATCCTTTTCGCTTTCACCGCCATCGCCCTAATGATGATCATTGGGCTGCGGTCAATGAAGGCCGGTCTTTGGTCGATGATCCCAAACGCCATTCCGCTGCTCGTTTTGGGCGGCTACGTCGGACTGGCATGGGAGAACGTGGATTCGGACACGCTGCTTCTCGCCATGATGGCCATCGGCATCGGCGTGGACGACACCATTCATTTTCTCATGCGACTGAAAATCGAATCGGAACGCACGGGGGATATGACGGAATCGCTGAAAAGAACCTTCCATTTTTCGGGCCGGGCCATCGTCATCACTTCCATCATCCTTTGCGTCGGATTCGCCCCTTGCGCCATAAGCGATTATCTTTCCTTGCGCATCATGGGAACGCTGATGCCCCTAACCCTTTTCGTGGCCCTGTTCGCCGATTTGCTTCTTGTGCCGGCGCTGGCGAGCCTGCGTGTGATTCGATTTAAGAAAAGGGTTTAACCCTCTAGAAGGCAGAAGGCAGAAAATAGAAGTTAGAAGGTTAGATCGATCTCACCAGGGAACCGTGCGGGAAATCGGGAAGCCCACGAATGACGCTAAAATAAGGAAATTGCAAAGGGGTTGATGCCAAGGGCGAATCAAATGCGGAATTGCGAATGCGGAATGCGGAATTACAAATTCGATTGAGCAATCAGGACATAGGTAACGGTTAAACCATTGGACTTCTACTTGATAGAGATCCGCCTATGCCTTGGCAGGAGAGCAGCGTCATGAATCTTCGATTGGAATTTGCTTTAAAAAGCTTGAGTGAAACAACTCCTTTCACGGAGTTGTGCCTGGAATACGGGATCAGCGCCAAAACGGGCTACAAATGAAAACAGCGATTTTTGGAGTTGGGAGCATCGGGCCTTCATGATCGTTCCCGCCGTAATTTGTCGAGCCCCGGCGGCCTGCCGGAAGATGCGGTATGCCGGATCATTGGCCTCAAACAGGCTCATAAAAACTGGGGGCCGCGCAAAATCCGCGTGGTTTACGCCCGTCAACATCCCGATTCGGACCTGCCGTCGGAAAGTTCTTTCAAGCGCGTTTTGGACAAGGCCGGGCTGGTGAAAAAACGTCGCAAGCGACGCAGTGCGGATACGGGCCGCATTCAAAACCGGGTGCTGCCGGAAAGTCCCAAGAACTGTGGACCGTGGATTTCAAGGGCTGGTGGCACACGACGACCAGGCAGGAACTGATTATCACGAGCACTGCCGCGATGCTTATCGATACTACCGGCATACGTGAACTGGGACTGGTGGAACAAGGAGAAGGTCTCGAACGCGCATTCGCGGATCTGCTGGCTTACGCGCAAAACTGCCGATTCCGCGATTGTAAACACGAAAGCGAACCGGGCTGCGCGGTAAGGGAAGCGATTGAGAGGGGGAGATTAAGCCGGAACGCTTAGACAGCTATCATCGCCTTCAACGGGAGTTGGAGTACAACACCTGGCGCGGCGACCAGCGCGGCGCAAGCGCCAACTCAAAAAAGCGCTGGAAGGACCTTTCCAAGATCGTGCGTGAATTCAATACCAACAGGAGATAGCAAGATATCAAGTCAGGGGCTAATGGAGTTCCCAGGCGATCCGCCGGTACAGCTCAGGGTAGAAAGAATCTGTGCCGTATTTGCGTCTAATAGTTGGCTTGGCTTCGCCCACATTATTTAACCAATAGGAAAGACTTACTGTAGTTCCTCGATGTCTGGAATATAGGCCATCTTGGGGCGGAGACTCCTTTTTTCATTCCTTGCTTTGAAGCGCGATTCCTTCCACGGCTTAGCTTTATGGATACCCGCGAGAAACCTGTCCATTGCAATTGTGTGATTATTGGAAGGAACGCTTTTCTTACGAAACTCCCACACTTTTTCCAAGACCGCAAATTCAAAGTTAGTTTGAAAATTGAATTTCAACATCGGCAGGTTTCGAAAGTATTCGCTCAACATCCTTAAATGCGACTCGGAATCCTTGGAGTTTTGCAAAGCGCGACTCATTGCGAATATAATCCCCAATTCACAACGTAAAGGATTGGAAATTTTAAGTTTACTCCAATTGTTGGTCCACGTTGAGACACCGGATTCATCGTCTTGCGCAAATGCCACTAAAGCCAAGTCTCTAAAATCTTCTTCATTTGTGGGTGGTAACAAGGTCATTGATTTCTTTTTCCCGGCCAGAATTGAAACTATGAAGGCCATTGACATTTCATATATGCCAAAATTTTCCTTCGCAACTTTCAGGAATGCCTCATAGGATGATTTCAAATCCCCTTCAATAAATTTTATAGCCCCGTTCGTCATCAAATAGGCTTTTGTTTTTCCTAAACGATTTTGAGCAATCTCAAGTAATTGGCGTGAGTAATCGAAACGTTTCAACAGGGTCAGGCGGAAAGACTCAAGCAGATAGATAATTTTGTCATTTGGGAATAATTGTTCATGTTTCCTAAATTTCTGATCGGCTAAATCATGAAGGCCGCACTTCCTCAAGAGACTAATTGATTCTCTGGAAACTTCAGCCGTTTCTGTCAATTCTCCTATGCGCAAAGTATTTCGTAAAGACCAATCATAATGGCCTAAATACTCAAGGCAATCTGATTGTTCATTTATGGTTTTCACCAATTCGCTTTTCGTCTTTTCCGTTTCCCGCATTTTTGTAATTTCCTTAATGTAGAAATCCAGTTGACGCACGGATTCGCCATGTCTGCTTACATGTTCAAGAGCTTCTGCCAGGAGAAAATAGGTAGATCCCACGGTCGATTTATATGATTTTGCATACTGGATGACGTGGCGGAAGTGTTCTATCGCCAGATTCATATCGACTGCTCTTCCGTGAGAGTCAGTAATTTCTTTTTGCACCCCTGTTTTCGCAAGTTCCATCACGACCTGTCCGGCAATATGCCTGGCTCTATCTTGGAACTCAATGTCCTTTGGAACCAGATCGATAGCCTCATCAATCAAGGACAAACCTGCATCATGCATGGATTTGCCATGAAATATACAATGATGCAGAAGAGCCTGAGCCAAGGTGATTTTATCGTTTGGCCAAGCACCTTTACGTATTTTTTCCCGCCGCTGAGAAATTATTTCTTCCAAGTAATTGCGGGCTATGGCTTCGATTGCAGGCCTGTCTGGATCAACATATCCACTTTCCAAGTCTTCCCAAATACTCAGGGCAAAAGGATCGAATTCAAAACGCTTTTTCCAAAACTTTAAGGCGATTTTGTGGTCCTTAAGTTCATTGTAATAAAACAACTCCACACTTCTTGCAGCTTGCGCATCCTTGTCGGCATTTATTCGACGCAGGTGATTTGTCAAGTCAACAATAGACTTATAGATACTGGATCCTCTGTCGATCGATTCTTGAAGATCGCCATTGTCCTTTAGATAGCGCCACTCACCAAGGACGCCTGCCTCATCTCTATGCACTCGATGAATAAAGAGTTGGAACATCCTTTGCGCAGGCGACAGTTTCTCGATATTTTTTGTTTCCTTTCCAGACTCGATTTCCTTTTCAAGATCGGGGAAAAAGATTGTCGCAGCCATTTTCAACCAACCCTGTAACTCTTTGCTTGTGCTTGGTGGAACAGGTGTGGCAATGGGCACAACGCATCCGCGGTTAACTTCTGGCTCAATGTCTTTTTGGCGTGTTAAAAATGTGTAATAGATTTCCTTGATGCCCTCAAGATTGCCATTGTTGAGGCGAAAGCATGGCACCAGTACGTCCGCTAAAACGATTGCGCTGGCATATGTCATTTCCGCAAGGCCCGCACGAGAGTCCACAAGGATGTAATCCCATTCCTTATTCAGAATATTGCGTAAATCACCGAAAAACCCTTTTTTAGCGGGCCAAACGCGACTCGTCGATGATATTGCGGAACCGATTGCCTCATTTACTTCGTGAGATTTCTTTGGGAGCACCTTCACGCCGGCAGGAAGAATACTGAGGTTCTTTGCGCCGGATACGTTGACAATGTGTTTGCTTTTTTTGGATGTTAGGGCTTTCCGAAGCCATTCCTCCCTTGTGTTATAGGCTTTTTTTGGATCTTGATAATTCAGAATGAGATCGGCAAAGCCCTTTGAGCTTTTCAAGTCCAATTCAGGAAAATAGGGTTGAAATCCCGGGGCGTCTAAATCCATGTCGATCAGAAGGACACGAAGACCGGCTTCGCGCACTTTGCTGGCAAGCAGCAATCCGGTATGCACCAGAGTCATCGTCCGTCCAACGCCACCTTTATGCGAAACAAATGTGTAAATCATTATCCATTCCTTGTTAGCATAGCTACTGGGCGAGCTTGACTTGTAATACTTCTCATGTATTTAAGAACCGCTTGCAGCATTGTAATGACCATTATTGAATGACTCCATTACCTTCTCAATCTTTTCAGAATCTATCCAGGCCGATCTTCCCAAGTGTTTCGAGTCTCCTGTTTTCTTTCCGCTCTTTTTCGCAGCCATCTGAACTTCCTCTTCTTCAACCTGCTCCATAACCTGTCGCCCAACGAAACTGAGGCGTGAATATAGCTCCCGTCCCATTCGTACTCGAACAATCATACGCGCTTGTTCCAACTCGCTAAGGTCTCTGGAGATTTGGCCTTCATCTTTATTTAGCTGACTGGCGATATCTTTTGATCGCATCTCTTCTTTCTGCAACACAAGGAGGATAGCTTTATTCTTATCTTGTTTAAGGACGCTTTCGTAATCTCCTGGCTTTATCCTCTGCAAGGAACCGGATAGGACATCCATCATTCCAACAATGCGGCCCATGAAAAAAGGACACTGCTCCTCGACCTCTTCCTCACTGTAGGCGGAAAGCATTGTATAGGTTCGCCGCAATGCCTTGTATCCATTTGACAACTTTTTTCGGTCATTGGATTCAAGGGCGCTCAACAAGGCGTGAGCGGCAACTGAAAATTCGCCTTCAATCTCCTGGATTTCAAGGGGGTTTTTCAAAAGCTCGCTTCTCAAATTTAAAACAGCTTCCCATTCATTTTTGCCAGCCACTTTAGCCCCCTTTTTCAATAACTCCATTGTTGACTGATCGTTGATTGCATAGCGTCAACAATTTGTCAAGAGTTCCACCAATTTAATTTTCATCCTTGCTTCCTGGAGGTTTTTCCTTGTTTATCATTTAATTACACTTTTCCAGTTCTTTGGCTGAAAAGCCGTGTGGGAAAAAAGAGGCGTCTTTGTTTTGGAGCTATTATTTACACTGAAATTAAAATATTTATGCGACTCTCCCCCTACAACAGCGATTCCAACTCCAAAATTTCTAGAGCCTTTTCCTTTCAATGCAATTGCCTTTAACGGCAACACAAGGCTATTGGCAACGATGGTTGTAATATTTGAACATTCGGACAATGGCTTTGCGCATCGATGTTCCCGTCCTTCCCGTTCAGTATTTCCGCTTAAGACCGGTGAGAAAACCCACTCCGGTTGAAAGTGGGTGATGGCGTTGTTTTTTGGTATTGGCTGAAAGAGATCCTCGCAAATAAGCACCATCATGCGGCCCAGGACCCCGCCCGCTACCACGAGTTCCTTCGCGGAATGAAAATCTTCCTTGTGAGCAATTCCCGCCTTTTTTGGCCTCATCCCGTATTCGTTCATACGTTTAACAGATATTGAATAGTGATTGCACTTGCATTGTCGCCAGAGTTCAACGCCGCCTTCCCCATACACCACGCACTCATTGTAAGGAAGGACTTGGTTTTTCCTTTTTGTTAAGCCGGAGCCTGCTACTACGAGCTTCAGAGAAAGATGATCCTTGGGATCATTTTCAGTCAAGTTTTTCATAGCCTCGGAAATTGCGCGAGAAACCTTTGGCGTCACAACGATTTCGGGGAAAACCGCTATATTGACCTCGTTTTCCTCAAGCAAATATATTACCTCTTTAGCCCGCTGGCACAGTTTTTTCACTATGTCGTCTTTGATTTCTGCCTTTATTCGTGGTTCTCCTCTTGGATAAATGGGATTTAAAATCACGTCATCGGCATCCTCGGCCAAAGGAACAACCGCTATTCTCAAATCACTCGATGACAGGTCCTCGAATATTTGCGAGCCGAAACCGCGTCGTTCAGGAAGCATTTTGTATTGGACTTCGAAAGCCTCGTCATCGACCTCATATCGATTCTTATGACAACAAAGGCTCTCAAATTTATCTTTCAAATTATCGCCACTTTTGTTTTCATTTCGGATTGGAATTTTGAAAATAGGAGGCTTGGGAAAAACCAACCCCCATCTTTTATTTTTGCCGTAGCTTCCCTCTTTGCGATAATGGGCAAGAAGTTTTTGAAGTCCTTCAGGTAGTAACACAGAGATAGGTGGTGACGCAGGGAATGTCCTGGGGTGAACATCTGACATCACGTTATCAATGCACTGAGCGACAACGAAAGCTCTCCTAACAAAACCATTCACCTCGCAGGGCCGTAACTTTGCAGGACATTTATCAGGAAGACTTAGATAAGAAATGATGGAATCAGGAACTCCTCCATAATTGTCTTTCTCCAGTATAGACTTGATTTTTTCTCCTTCTTTACAATTCGAGCCAACCCAGTCTTCAGAACATATTTCAGTCGTATGCGGTTTAAGATAGGGCCATAGCATGGCAAAAAAATCAGGCATCCACTTCGCGACCGTTTTTAGTGTTCCTTCGGAAGGAAATTGTTTAGTCACTGATTTATTTCCTTTCTTTTTTAGGAGGGCAATTCGCGCAAAATTTACTTTGCTAAAATCGCCCACCGGCGTAAGATCCTCTAATTAACTTAACCCAATAACATGACTTTCCCACACGTGCAAGGCAATCCCAAGTCATTAATTTCATAGGGTTGGAGCACATGTTACATTGAAAAGTATACTCTAGAAATTCTCTGATCAGACACCGCAACAAGCTGGCAATAAAGTTGACAACACTTAATATGCGCTCATCACTTCTTCTCCTTCAGTCAGGAGCGCGAAGGTATTGATCGGCGGAGTGCTCCAGACTTCCGTGCCGCCGCCGGGCCAGGCGACGGTCACGCTGTCGATCGTCGTACGCTGCCCGAGTCCGAACTCGACGGCGATGGAGGGCTGGCTGTTGGCATGGCCGCGCCCGCACTGCACTTCGCGAATTTGCGTGAGGTCGCCGGATACCAGCGTCACGCGCGCGCCGCAGGCGTTGCGGTTCACGAGGTCGCCGGTTCCCTCCAGCCGGAAGGTCGCCCAGTTGTTGTGCAGGCCGTCGTCGTTAAGCCAGTCGTTTCGCCACAGGTGCACATTATTGGGAGAACGCCGCGTGACCAGCAGGTCTAAGTCGCCGTCTTTGTCGTAGTCGCCCCAGGAATGGTTCGTGCAATCGTGCATATCGATGCCGGACCAGTAGGTCACATCCTGGAAAGTCCCGTCGTCCTGCTGTTCGAAGAGCCGCCCATAGTGCCCCGAGTAAAGGTCGGACACGAAGAAATCGAGTCGCGTGTCGTTGTTGAAGTCGATGAAGGACACTTCGATTTCGCCCTCGTCGAAGGCGATGTTATAAGCCTCCGTCACGTCGGTGAAAACGTAATCGGGCGCTCCGGCGCTAACGCACAGCGTGCTCGGTTCGGTGCCCGGCAAGTAGCGGGGATGCGTGATGTTGGCGATGTACGCATCCAGGTCGCCGTCGTTGTCGATGTCGCCGAAGTCCGCGGAAAAGGAGATGCCCGGACTGTTTCCCCAGGGGGAATCAAGCCCGATTTCGTTTGCAACGTTGTCGAAGTTCCCGTCTCCGGTGTTTTTCCACATGCGGTTGTATTGTCCGCCGTAATTCGCCACGTACACGTCCATCAGGCCGTCGTTGTTGTAATCCGTAACGGCTGCGCCGTAACACGGGCGGGGGGAATGAGCTTCGTCGTTTTGCAACATGGCCGTGTCGATCACGTCGCTGAAAGTTCCGTCCCCGGCGCCTTTGAAAAGATGATCAGGAAAGGCCGGACCCACCGGATAGTAAATCCACCAGTTGCCTACGTAAATATCCACGTAGCCGTCGCCGTCAAAATCCGCGGCAGTGGCTGTGGCCGTTGTCGGCCTTGTCGTATAAGGATCGCCTTCTTCCGGCTGCACTTCAAAGGCAATGTCCACACCGTTAGCCGGCACTTCACTAAAAGTCATGTCGCCGTTGTTGGTTAATACCGTCGAGCCGTAATCCAGCTGACTTTCCACGGCCTCCGGCGTACTCACGCCCAGGTAGGCGTCCTGGTCCCCGTCGTTGTCCATGTCCACGAAAAGACCGAACATGGCGCCGTATCCGTTCAAACCCGTTGCGTCAGTGATATCCCAGAAGGTTCCGCCGCCGTTGTGATACACGGTGAATCCGCTTTCGTCGTAGCCGCCGGTGTTGAGCACGATGTCATCCCAACCGTCGTTGTCGAGATCGGTCCACACCGTCCTTTGGCGATTTACGCCAAGGCCAATGCCCGATTCCTCAGTTACATCGGTGAAGCTCACGCCTGTTTTTTCACAAAAATAATTTCCCGTCACGCGCACCATGAAGTTGCGTAAAGTGGTGCCGTACTTGAAGGGATAGTTATCCCGCGCCCATTCCCGGCTATAAAAGCGGCTAGTGCCGTCCACATTGCTGTGGCGATCCTGGCCGAGATAGGGGCTGGATTCTATATGCTCGATTCCAACCCAAAAACGATCCGCCGGATTGCGCAGAAATTCGGTCGCCGGCAGATTGACGCGCACCCAGCCCGCGTCGTCGGGAAGCTGCACACGGATGGGATCGATCAAGTCTCCATTCTTGTCCGGCGCTGAGCGCACAAGGTCGGGAAAGATGCGGACAAGAACCTCTCCGCATCCGCCATAGAAAAAAAGCTCCATATACTTAACGTGCATGGGGTGTTCCGGCTGGATAAGCACGCCTTCAATATCTCCGCCCGCACGATCATCGAAGCCGTATTCCTTTTCGCCCTCGAAATACTCGAAGACCACCGGCGAAAAAGCCGTCGGATCGTCGTTGCCCGGGCAATACTGCGCGTAAAGGTCCGGCTGATCCTCCACATCGGGGATGTCGCCGTCTGGGAAGGTCGTTTCATCTACGCATTCGGCCGCCGTGTCGTCGTCGGCGTCGTCGTCGGCGTCATCGTCGGCGTCATCGTCAACATCATCGTCAACATCATCGTCAACATCATCGTCGCTCCCCAGACTGAGGCACACGGCCAGTTGGTCACAGCTCGAAGCGCCAAGCACGCACTGCTGCGTTGCCTCGGAAAGGTCCGCCCAATAGGCTTCGCATTGATCCATATTGCTGATGCCCAAGTCGCCGCTAAAATCGCAGGCGACAATATTTTCGCAGAAAAATTTGCTGTCGCCGCTACCGCCGTCATCGTTATCATCGTCGTCATCGTCGCCGCAGGCGAAGAAAAGCGACGTCAATGCCAGAGCTAAAATGACCGGCAGCCAATGAATTGCGTTTTGTTTATCAATCGACATGGGATATCTCCTGCTCTGAAAGATAATGATTCCAAACATTTTCGCTCCTGTCAGGCACGCGAAACCATAGCCCAATCCATAAGAGTCACGCAAGAATAACAAATTGCCAAAAATTTCGCGATGTTTTCAATTCCCGCTTCGTTTTCTCTCTCATTTTGGCCTGCGGGGCGCCTGTCATCAGTGAGGAGCGAAGCGGAGTCTCAGCTCTTCACTCCATTGTTACGAGTCTCCTGATTTTGCGATCCTTTCTTGACCTTTTGATGTCCCTATTGTAAGGGGGTGAAGCTATTGCCGGGTCTGGCACATTCCCCGGCTTCCGATGTTCACCCAAAGGCGAGAAACACTATGGAAATCAAGGTCGAATCCCCATCAAGCATCAAGAGAAGAATCCTCATCACCATCGACGCCGAGTACGTGAAAAGCGAGCGCAACAAGCTGTTCAAAAAAGTCAGCAAACAAGCGCAGATTCGTGGATTCCGTCCCGGGAAAGCGCCGCGGTCTCTTTTGGAGCGCCAATACGGCGAACACGTCAACGAGGAATTGTCCGGCGATTTGATGGAAGAAGCCCTCAAAAAAGCCATTGAAGACAATGATATCAAGCTTGTAGCCCGCCCGGAAATCGAGTCGAGTGAATTGAAGGAAGACGGAAGCTTCGTGGCATCCGCCCTCGTCGAAGTTTACCCGGATGTCGAACCCAAGGAGTATAACGGCCTTTCCATTAAGAGACAGAAAGTCTCCGTTCCGGATTCCGTTCTGGAAAAGCAATTATTGGCCCTGGCCGAAAAACATTCCTTCATGGAGCCTGTTGAAGAGGATCGTCCGGTCAAGGCGGAAGATTTTGTCGAAATCGACATCGCCTTTCAATCCGAAGGCAAGGAAATTTTCAAAGAGGAAGGAACGATCGTTCCTCTGGGCGAAGACACTTATCTTCCCGGCCTGACCGAGGGCATCACGGGAATGAAGCCCGGAGAGGAAAAGACAATAACAACAACGCTTCCCGAAAACTTTTGGAAAGCGGAATTTGTGGGCAAAGACGCCGAGTATAAGGTCAAGCTCCATGCCATTAAAAACAAGGTGACTCCCGAACTGGACGACGAATTAGCCAAGGATATCTCCGCCGATTTCACATCAATGGCGGACCTGCGCGCGGCGGAAGCAAAGAAACTCGAAGATGAATTTCGCAACATGTCCCGAGGCCATGACCGGGGCGAGCTTGTCAAGGCGCTTTTAGTGAACAATGAAGTGGAAGTGCCGGAATCCATGGTCGAACGCCAGCTCGATTTCCTGGTCGAGCAGTGGAAGTACCGCATGATGTATTCGGGCGTCCCGCAAAACAATTTGGAAGACATGGTCGAAACCGCCAAAGAGCGCATGCGTGACAATGCCGCCGATGAAGTTAAAGCCGTATTGATTTTCGAGGCCATCGCCGACAAAGAAAAAATTGAAGTGACCGACGACGACCTACATAAACGTTATGAGGAACTGGCCGCCGCCTCGAGCCGCACATCCCTGGAAGTCTCCGCCGATTACCAAAAACAGGATCGCGTCGAGGAACTCAAGCACGTGATCCGCGAGGAGATGACCATGGACTTTCTCTTCGAGTCCGCCGAGGTGGAATGGGTCGATCCGCCGACTCAGGATGACGAGCAGGCGCCGAAAGCCGCTGAAGAAACAAGCGATGAAAACGAAGTCGCCGACAGCGCCGACGAGACTTCCGGCACGGACGAGACGCCGGACGCTGACGAGACGCCGGACGCTGACGAGACGCCGACCAAATAGCCGCGCCCGGCGCTTTGGGACGCTCATCGATTCTTGCGTTTTGTAACGAGCGTGTGATAAATCACCATTAACCAGTGCCGCTGGAGGCGACTATGATGATACCGATGGTTATTGAAACGACGAATCGAGGCGAAAGGGCCTACGACATCTATTCGCGCCTGCTCAAGGACCGCGTGGTGATGCTGGGAACGGCCATTGACGATCAGGTCGCCAACCTCGTCATCGCGCAGTTTCTTTTCCTGGAAAGCGAAGACCCCAAAGCCGACATCTATTTCTACATCAACTCTCCCGGCGGCTCGGTCACTTCAGGATTCGGCATTTACGACACCATGAATTTCATCCGCCCCGATGTCTCGACAATCTGCATGGGGCAGGCTTCCAGCATGGGTTCCTTTCTTTTGATGGCCGGGGCCAAAGGCAAACGTTTCGCACTGCCACACTCCCGGATCATGATTCATCAGCCCATGGGCGGCGCGCAGGGGCAGGCGACGGATATCGAAATTCAGGCCAAAGAGATTCTGCGCCTGACTGATGAGATCGTTAAAATGATGTCCAAGCACACCGGCCAGACGGCGAAAAAAGTCAGAGGCGATATTGATCGCGACAACTTCATGGGCGCGGAAGAGGCCTTGAAATACGGCATTATCGATAAGGTCATTACAAAACGACCCAATACAGATTCAAAATAATATTGATGATGCTATAGTCGGCTCGGCGCGATGCCGATGAAAAGATGACATTGATTTGCACCGGACAGTGAAAGGAAGGCGTTAAAAATGGCCAAACACGGTTCCGACGATTCTCACTCGCTCAATTGCAGTTTCTGCGGCAAGAGCCAGCGGGAAGTGAGAAAACTCATCGCCGGTCCTGGCGTCTATATCTGCGACGAATGCGTTGACCTTTGCAACGACATTATCGTTGAAGAAGCCCAAAAGAGCATCGGCCAGGCCGACGGCGCCGATTTTCCGAAACCCAAGGACATTCATGCGCGGCTCAACGAATACGTGATCGGCCAGGAGCAGGCGAAAAAGACTCTCGCCGTCGCCGTGCACAATCACTACAAACGCATTCAGGCCCGCCAGGATTACGACGAAGTCGAAATCGCCAAGAGCAACATCCTGCTTGTCGGGCCCACTGGCAGCGGAAAAACACTTTTGGCACAGACCCTCGCGAAGATCCTCAACGTCCCCTTCGCTATCGCGGACGCCACTACGCTCACCGAAGCGGGTTACGTCGGTGAAGATGTTGAAAATATTATCCTGAGTCTTTTACAAAACGCCGATTTCGATACGGATCGCGCCATGCGCGGCATCATCTACATTGATGAGATTGACAAAGTCAGCCGCAAATCCGACTCGCCGTCGATCACGCGGGACGTTTCCGGGGAAGGCGTGCAACAGGCCCTTCTCAAGATTATTGAAGGGACCATCGCGCATGTGCCCCCTAAGGGCGGACGCAAGCATCCGCAGCAGGATTTTCTGCACATCGACACCACGGATATTCTTTTTATCTGCGGCGGCGCTTTCCACGGTCTGACGGACATCATTGAAAAGCGCACAGGCAAACAAACCATGGGATTTACGGCGGACATCCGCGCCAAAGAAGATATTAAGGTCGGAGAGATTCTCGCCAAAGTGCTGCCGGAAGATTTCTTGAAATACGGCCTGATCCCCGAGTTCATCGGTCGATTGCCCGTGACTGTCACGCTCCACGAACTGGATGAAGGAGCGCTGGTGAGGATCTTGACCGAGCCGAAAAACGCGCTAGTGAAACAATACACGCGCCTATTTGAAATGGAGACCGTGAAGCTGGCTTTTTCCGACGGCGCCCTCAAGGCCGTATCCAAGGAGGCCATCTCCCGAGGTTCCGGCGCTCGCGGCCTGCGCTCCATCCTCGAAAAAGTGATGCTCGACATCATGTACGAACTGCCCAGCCAGGATAACATCAACGAAGTCATCATCTCCGAAGAAGTTATCGAAGGCGGCGAACAGCCCATCATCGTCTATGGCATCGAAAAGAAAGAGCCAAACGCCCAGGAAATCGCCTAGGGCCACGACCGCCGCAAATACGGCCAGCGCACACTGGAAACGCAGCCGCGGTATCCTATTAGCCTTATTCCACGCAGCCGAGAGCGGAGCCTGAGCCCCTAAAACAAGGGCAATCGGGCTGTCCTTGTCACACAATCTCTGATTTTATTCTTTACGCCTTTTCCAGTTTGACGAGCATCTGCGCGCCCGCGGCTTTGACCGTGGCGGAGGGATCGGGGACATCGCCGGCCAAAAGGCTCGTGCACAGCAGTTCCGCTTTGATCGCATCCGCCCACTCGTCCATGACCTTTTTCAGCATCTCGTCGTCCGTACTGTAAACAACAGCGCAGCGGTCCTCAATCTGCAGGCCGACATCCCGCCGCGTCATCTGCAATTTACGCAGCACGTCGCGCATGACGCCCTCGCGCTCGAGTTCCGGCGTAAGCGCCACGTCCAGAAGAATCCACAGGTCGCCGTCGGCGGCGAAATGCGTGCCTTCGGGAGAAGAGGTCTCAACGATGAAATCCTCTTTGTCGAACTCAAACTCCTGGCCCTCAAAGGAAATCGAAAAGCTTTGCTCGCCGGCGTCCAGTTTCTCGCCAACTTCGCTATTTGTTTCCATGAAGGCAGCGAAGGGTTTCATCATCTTGCCGAGTTTTTTGCCCAGAGTTTTGAAGTTTGGCTTGATAATCTTCGTGGCCGGGGCGGGAGACTTGGAATCGACGATTTCAACAGTCTTGACGTTGAAGTTGTCTTTCAAAAATCCATCGGATTTTGCGAAAGCCTCTCCGGCGGCGGCGTTTTCCGGGCTGATCGTCACGCATGCCAGCGGCTGCCGCACGCGCATCTTCGCCGATTCGCGCGCCGACAGAACCAGATGCGTGAGCTTTTGCAGGGCGCTCATCTCGATGGCCAGCTTTTCATCGCGACGCTCGGGGCGGGCAGTCGGATATTCGCAGTGATGCACCGATGCGGGCGCGTCTTCGCGAACTGCGCGGTTCAGGTTCTGATGGACTGTCTCGGTGATGAAGGGGATGATCGGAGCAATCATGCGATTGACTTCATCCACGCATGTATAGAGCGTGTCGAAAGCGGCCAGCACGTCGATGTCGTCCAGCTCGCCCCAGAAACGGCGGCGGTTGTGGCGGATGTACCAGTTGGACAGCTCCTCGACGAATTCCTCGGCGACAAGGGCGCATTGGCGCAGATTATAGGCTTCGAAACCCCGGCGACTGCGCTCTACGGCGGCGGCGAGGCGGTCGAGAATCCAGCGGTCAAACTCGGGCCGATCCTTTTCTTCGGTCATGGCCCGCTCGCCGGGAATGTATCCGGCGATGCGCGCGTAATTGACGAAAAAGGCGTACACGTTCCAGAAAGTGTTGATGAACTTGCCCCGCGTCTCCTTGGCGACGCCGTAGCCGAAATTGAGGTTCGTGGTGGTCTCCACGCGGCAATAAACCCAGCGCAGCACATCCACCCCGGCGGCCTCCGCCGCATCTTCGAACCAGATGGCGTTGCCCTGGGACTTATGCATCTCCTGCCCCTTGTCATCGCGAACCAGGGCGTGCCCCACGAGCGTTTTGAAGGGCGAAGTATTTTCCATCATGGTGCTCATGGCGAGCAGCGCGTAAAACCAGTTGCGGAACTGCCCGGGGAAGCATTCCAAAATGAGGTCCGCCGGAATCCACTTTTTCCATTCTTCTTTGTCTTGATTATAAAAGGTAGTGGAGTAGGCCACGATACCCGCGTCGAGCCAGGGATTTCCCACGTCTTTGATGCGCTCGGAGCGCCCGCCGCATTTTGCGCACGCAATCTTCACTTCGTCGATCCAGGGACGGTGCGGCGAATGGCCCTCGAACTTGTCCCAGCCCTCGATGGCGCGCTCCTTCAATTCATCCTTGCCGCCGAGCACCTCAAAATGACCGCAATCTCCGCACACCCAGATCGGCAGGGCGAGACCCCAGTAGCGCTTTTTGGAGATCATCCAGTCGCGCATATTCGACAGCCAGTCCAGTTCCAGATCCTGCCCGTAAGAGGGAATCCAGTTGCATTTTTTGACAACTTCCTTGATCTCGTCGCGCCAATCGTCCATGGCGATGTACCACTCGTCCACTGCGCGAAAGAGCAGCGCCGTTGAGCATCGCCAGCAGTGCGGATAGCTGTGCTCGTATTTCTCGGTCGCGTACAAAACGCCCTTCGTGTGCAGGTCGTCAATAACATCCTGCGGAACTTCGCTGGCCTTTTTCCCCGTGAGATTTCCGAAGCCTTCGAGGAACACGCCGGATTCGCTGATGGGGGCGATCAGAGGCAGGCCGAACTGCTTACCCAACTCGTAATCTTCCTTGCCGCATCCGGGCGCGATGTGGACGATGCCGGTGCCTTCCGACTCGGCCACTTCCTTCCAGAAAATGACCGGATGGCCCTCGCCTTCGATTTTCTGGTTTTCGTTTTCGTCATAGGGGCCTTTATAGAGCCAGTCCGCAAAAGCGCTGCCGGGCATGGTATCCACGACCTTGTATTCGCCCTTTCGACCGCAGACGGACTGAACCAGCGCCTTTGAAATATAATAAATATTGTCGCCCTGACTCACCTTCGCGTAGGTCAGTTCGGAATTGACGGCGATGGCGGTGTTGGACGACAGGGTCCAGGGAGTCGTTGTCCAGACCAGAAAGTATTCATTTTCGCGCCCGACGACTGGAAAGCGGCAGAAAATGGCCGTGTCTTTTACGTTTTTGTATCCCTCGTGCATCTCGTGTTGGGAAAGGCCCGTGCCGCAGCGCGGGCACCAGGGCATGACATCGTTGCCGGCGTAAATAAAGCCCCGGTCGTGGCATTTTTTAAGAAATTGCCAGATCGTGTAGTTGTTTTCGTCGGTCATC
>Ga0307990_1000749_pt1 | contig 27959 bp, 17 predicted proteins | sample EllFjometagen129_FD_203168 | JGI IMG/M metagenome (GOLD analysis project Ga0307990, IMG submission 203168) | Marine microbial communities from Ellis Fjord, Antarctic Ocean - #129 | ecosystem: Environmental > Aquatic > Marine > Unclassified | place: Southern Ocean | collected 2014-10-08
AATGGAACGCGGAGTTTTTTCTTTCCCAGGAAGTGGCTCATGGATTCGATACACGATTGCTTCCTTGCGGGAGTACGGAACTGTTGCACGCACAAGAGATTTAGCAATGGTGGATTTCCTTACGTTGAGAAAATCGACAGTCTTGCAAGCGCCGGGACTGTGCGTACGTTATCAATTCGCACGAAGCCCTCCTTGGAGGGCGACACAAAAACGCCTCATTATTATCCGATGATCACAATTTAGAAAATCTGTCGCCCACTTTGTGGGCTTCATTAAATTGTGAAATGCCTCTATCCTGACGGCTTACGCCGCCAGCTAATATTGTATTGCCTTGCAGGCTTCAAGTCGGAAATGAGAGCGATGAAAAGGCCATTACCGATGAATCAAGTTTATCAGGCGATCCACAAGTTCCACACCAAGGTCAGCATACCCATTGCTATAAGATGGGAATCGACGAAAAAGTCTCGACGTACGACGCCGGTTTTGTCCACCAAAATGCCGCGGCGCAAAATATATACGGTTTCGATCAGCATCCAGAAACCCAGCGACCATGCCACGGATGGGAATATTTTCAAACCGGCCAAAAGAAAAAGCATCACCGCCAGACCCCCCGCGCTGGTGCGAAGCAGGCGCGTGGTTTTTCCTTCGCCGATGACGATCGGCAATGTCTCTCGGCCTACAAGCCGGTCGGCGCCGATATCGGTCAGATCCATAACCACGGAACGAATTCCCGTAATCATGAAAATGAATACGAAAGCGAGCGTGGTTTTAACGATATCCGCGCGCGGGGAAGTGAAAAAGAGCGGAAAGACGGACACAACGGCCCAGGCCAGCGCGACGAAGATGTTCTTGCTGGCCGCGATGTCCTTCAGCCGCCGAAAGCCCAGCGGCGCATGCAGGCGCTTGGGGACAATCTGCACCGAATAGAGTATGCCTATCACGCTGGCCGACAGGATCATCAGAAAAGGCAGACACCCCATCGCCAGGCTGATGCCGACAGCCGCCAGGCCGGAGGCCACGCCGAGCAGCATCATGAATCTCGTATGACGTTCATAAAAACGCACGCGCACCGGATCGTCCCGAAAGCGGTCCTGGCCTTTTTCGGTAAAGCGGTTGAGGACATGCATGGACAAAACGTAGAAAAGAACAAGCCAGAAAAAGCGCCACTGAAAAGGCACGCCCTGCAAAACGGTGCCCACGTAGCACAGCGCCCCCGCGCCGATGGCGGTAAATATATTCGTGACGATCAGCGTGGACAAAAACAGTTTGACCGTCGCCAATACCGGAGCGCGGTGCCGATCCTCCAGCGTTTGGAGGTAGGCCATAACCCGGTCAATGCTCCAGGAGGGCGTGCTGGCGCCGGCGGTGACCCCGATCTTTGCAAAGGAAGAAAAATCCACGCTGTATAACTCATCTTCGTTTTCAATGTGCCAGGTCGGCAGCGAGAACTCGTCACGGGCGATTTCGGCCAGGCGACGCGTGTTGCCGCTGTTTTTCCCACCGATGACGATCATGGCGTTCACGCGATCGCACAGTTCGAGAATCTCCGCCTGTCGCTGCACCGTCGCATCGCACATGGTGTCTCGGACAACGGCGTTGGGAAAACGATTCTTCACCTGCTCCATCGTGCTTTGCCACTCCCGCACGTTGGCGGTGGTCTGCGTGACCAAAAGAAATTTGTCGTCTTTTTGAATTCTGTCCAGGTCTTCGGTCTTTTGGATCACCAGCGTGTTGCCTTCGCCGGCGTAGCCGACAAGGCCAATGACTTCCGGGTGATTCGGCTCGCCGAAAATAACGACTTTGAAGCCCTTTTTTGCATGATTGGCCACAAGTTTTTGAACGCGCCTGACGACGGGGCAGGTATTGTCCAGGACCTCGTCCGCGCAGTTTTCCAATTGCTGTCTGAGCTTCGGCGGAACGCCGTGCGCCCGGATGACCACCAGTCCTCCGTTGATCTCCTCAACACTGTCGGTTGTCTGCACGCCGCGCAGTTTTAAGAGTTCGATGACCTGCGGGTTGTGCACGAGGGGGCCGAAGGTCGTGACCTTCTGATCAACGGCGACATCGAGTTCGAGAGTTTTATTCAGCGCCCGGCGAACGCCGGAGCAAAAACCGGCTGCTTTTGCGAGGATAAATTCCATGATTTTTCTCTAGCGGACTTAAAGGACCGCCGCCCGGCTAGCTGGTGACCGCCGGCGTTCTTTCCCCAAATTTTTGCGCCCAGGCGAAAAGACAACCGGCAAAAACCAGCATAGCGATCGATATCCACTGGCTCGTGGAAAATGGTCCAAAAATTCCTCGGATGGCGTCGCCGCGCATGAACTCCAAAAAGAATCGCCCGATGCCGTAAATCGCCATCTGCATGGCGAAGAGTTCTCCGTAGGCTCGATTTGGACGCTTGTGTCTGTACAGCAGCAATAAGCCAAACATGATAAGCCCAAGGATGGCTTCGTATAGTTGTGAAGGATGAACCGCGAGATTGCCGAAGGCTTTAAACGCTGGGGAGCCTTCCGGAAAGTGAACTCCCCAGGGAAGCTTTGTTGGCCCGCCGTAGCAGCATCCGGCCATGAAGCAGCCGAAAGACCTTTGAATAAAAAGGCCTAACCCAAACATTGTAGCGGCGATATCCACCAGGGGCAGCCAGGGATGTTTTTTGTATTTCACGTAGCCCATGCTGCCTGCAACCGCGCCGATATACCCGCCATACAGAACGACGCCGCGGCGCATGGTGAACATTTTCATGGGGTTGTCGATGTAGTAAGGAAGTCGCACAAGGATTTCCAAAAGCCTCGACCCGATGAGGATGCCGATCATGGCGAATAAAAATCCACCCAGAAGAACCTCTTCCGACCATCCTTCTTTTTTTGCGCGGCGCAAAGTGAGGATTATGCCCAGAAGCAGACTTCCGGGATATGCGATCTGATAACAGTGAATGTCATGGCCGAATATCGTCAGCAATACGGGGTGCACGTTGTCATTCCTTTCCCAAACCGATCGATTGAAAATTTTAGCTTCGCTTTTCTCTAAGCCGCGCCAGTCTAGCGAAGCGGAGCAAAAGGTCAAAGCAAATTTTGCGGAAAATGCTGACTGGCATGAAGGGCGCTAAGATAAGGGAAATTACAAGGGGTTGATGCCAAGGGCGAATCAAATGCGGAATTGCGAATGCGGAATGCGGAATTACAAATTCGATATGATGACCTGGCCATTCGCAGCAGCGAAACCGAGCCGCGAACGGCAAATCGCCGTCAGGCGATGAGTGAGCGGGTGATTGTTCGATAAGCACTTGAGTCACGCCACCATGTTCGTGTACACGCGGTTTTTGCCGTAAAATGCGTTCTTGCTGGATAGATGCATACCCGCTCATTGTCGCATCTTCGCTAAAGCATCAGATGCGACTGGACATTCGCGGCTCAGAATTCAGACATTTTCGGAAACGAAACCGAGCCGCGAACGGCAATAATTCGTGAGTGTCGCAAATTATCCATTCCTTAACTTAGCGCCATTCATGTCAGTCACCAAAAAAGCAAATCAACTCTCGATTTCATTCGTCTGTCGTGTTAATATTCGACGATGAAACGAATTGACAAGGAGCAATAAACCATGAACGCAAAAATATTACTGATGCTACTGGTCTCGATCATTATCGTGGCGACTTCGCTTGTCGCCTGCGGCGACGACGATGATGATGACTCAGACGATGACGTGGATGACGATACGGACGATGCCGTGGACGATGACGCGGACGATGACGCCGATGACGACGCGGACGACGATCTCCAGCCGGGAGGCTGCGACTTTGACAGCGGAATGCCCATAACCATCTGCGAACTGGAATACCCGGCTGATTTGGAATGGAGCGACAATGTCCATGGATGGGCCGTTCCTATCGCAGTGAATTTCGAGGGTTTAGTCGACGCCGAATACTATTTGATCCTCGACACGACTCCGATATGGGATTTTTCACCCAACCTGAAATTGACGCCCTTTGCCACCGCCGACAGCGGTCAGATTGTCATTTCATTGGCTCTCCCTTATAGCCAAGTTGGATTTCGGGGCGGAATGGACGCCAATCTTCCGCTCTATATCGCCGATGGTTTGCAGGGCGAGGAACTTTCCAACCGCCTGCAGGTCAGCACGCATCTGGGAGAAGATCCTTACCAGGAGTAAAGGCCTGCCCCTGGCGGCTCAAAAAATCGACGAGGGTATTATTGCCGCCGACTGCCGTGTTGTGAAAAGGGCGAAAACACGGTTTGGCCGCAGCCTTGCGCCGCTTTTTAGCTTTTGCTTGGAGCGGGGCAAATAACTATCGCGTAAGTACTTGTAATTATTGGCATAATTATATCATTTTTGCCTCTGTTATAGCTTGCAAAAAGGCCGCGTTTCCTGTATAAACCAGAGGCCTCTTCGGGCTGTCGAGAAAGCGCCATATTGCGCTGTCGATTAGCCCGGTTATTCGTTTTATAACCCCGCGTTCAAGGCAAGCAGATGACCCCAGAAAAAGACACCTTCATAAATATTGAAGACGAACTCAAATCCAGTTACCTGGATTACGCCATGAGTGTTATCGTCGGGCGCGCTCTGCCCGACGCCCGTGACGGACTCAAGCCCGTGCACCGGCGCATTCTCTACACCATGCACGATTCGGGACTTCATCATAACCGCTCCTTCGTGAAATGCGCGCGCATCGTCGGCGACGTTATGGGTAAACTGCACCCTCACGGCGACACTGCAATTTACGACACGCTTGCGCGTCTGGCCCAGGATTTCTCGATGCGCTACACGCTCGTGGACGGGCAGGGCAACTTCGGGTCCGTGGACGGCGATCCGCCCGCGGCCATGCGTTATACGGAGGCGCGCCTCGAGCGTATCTCCGGTGAAATCCTGGAAGACATTGAAAAAGAAACGGTGGACTGGAAACCGAGCTATGATGAAAAGCAGCTCGAACCGACCGTTTTGCCCACAAAGGTTCCCCTGCTTCTTCTCAACGGCTCCGAGGGCATCGCCGTTGGAATGGCCACGAAAATCCCGCCGCACAACCTGGGTGAACTTCTCGACGGCCTCATGGCATTGGCGGACAATCCCGACATAAGCGTCAGCGAGTTGATGCAGCACATCCCCGGACCCGATTTTCCGACCGGAGGCTATATCTGCGGTCGCTCGGGAATCTACAACGCCTACACAACCGGTCGCGGGCGTTTGGTGGTGCGGGCGAAGATGGACGTGGAGGCGCGCGATAAAGGCGATAAGGAATCCATCATCATTTCGGAGATTCCTTACCAGGTCAATAAAACGCGGCTCCTCGAAGAAATCGCTTCGGCGGTCAAGGAAAAGAGGATCGAAGGCGTAACGGACCTTCGCGACGAATCGGACAGGGACGGCATGCGCATCGTCGTGGAGATCAGGCGTGACATCATCGCCGACGTCATCATCAATCTGCTTTACAAACTGACGAATTGCCAAACCACTTTCGGCGTCATCAACTTGGCTCTGGTCGGCGGGCAGCCCCGTGAGATGAGCCTCAAGTCGATACTGGAGTACTTTCTGGACTTTCGCCGCCAGGTCGTTACCAGGCGCTGTGAGTACGAAAAGAAACAGGCCGAGGCCCGAGCGCACATCCTCGAAGGTCTGCTGACGGCGCTGGATCACATTGATGCGATCATCACGATCATCCGTTCTTCGCAGACGCAGGTGGAAGCGCAGGCCCGCATGATCGAAGCCTACGAACTGAGCGAAAAGCAGACCAGGGCTATCCTGGATATGCGGCTGGCGCGACTGACGGGCCTGGAGCGTGAAAAGATCGAAGGCGAATACAAGGACCTGCGAGAAATCATCACCCGCCTTACGCAAATTCTGGCCGACAAGGTTCTGCTCGAAGAAGTTATCGTCGGCGAGTTCAGGGCAATCCGTGAGCGATACGCCGATGAGCGCCGGACGCAAATTATCGATGACGAAGGCGAATACTCCATGGAGGACTTGATCGCCGACGAGGACATGGTCGTAACGGTCAGCCACCTGGGCTACATCAAGCGCGTGCCCTTGACCGATTATAGAGCGCAGCACCGGGGCGGCAAAGGCGTCATCGGCATGGACACGAAAGAAGAGGACTTCGTCGAGCAGCTTTACGTGGCCTCAACGCACAACTATTTCCTCATCTTCACCAATCTCGGCAAAGTTTACTGGCTCAAGGTCTACCAAATTCCAAAAGTTGGGCGGACCGGGCGCGGGAAGGCTATCATCAACCTGCTGAAACTGGACGGCAGCGGTGAGCGCGTGGTGACCATTCTTCCGGTGCGTGAGTTCTCAGAAGATCGCAATATTGTCACCTTTACGCGAAAGGGATACATAAAGAAAACCGATCTGATGGCGTACTCGAAGGTGCGTTCAAACGGTCTGATAGCACTGAAGATCGACGAGGGCGACGACCTGATCGGCGCCGGAATTACCGACGGCGACCAGAACATCCTTATCGCCACGCGCAACGGCATGGCCATTCGTTTCAACGAGCAAAACGTGCGACCGATGGGCCGCGCCTCCAGGGGCGTCAGGGGAATAAGGCTCAAAGGCGACGATTACGTGGTGGCGGGACTGGTGCTGAGTCCGGATATGTCGCTGCTCACCGTCAGCGAAAATGGATTCGGCAAGCGCACTTCCCCGGACGAATACCGGATCACACGTCGCGGAGGCATGGGCGTGATCACCATCAAAACAACCGAGCGCAACGGCAAAGTCGTGGCCTTCAAACAGGTCCATGACGGCGAGCAGCTCATGATGATCACGGAGATGGGCAAGATCATACGAATGTCGCTGGACACGATGCGGATCATAGGACGCAACACGGCGGGCGTGCGTATGGTCAATCTGATTGAAGGCGACCGCGTTGGCTCGGTTTGTCCACTGCCGAAAGCCGAGGAAAACGGTGAAGACGATAGCGCCGTCGAAAATGGCGATACCGGCGAGCAAAGCAGCGACGAGCAAAGCGGCGACGAGCAAAGCAGCGACGAGGCTAAAGAAGACCTCGAAAACGGACCGGATGAAAGCGGACCCGCAGGCGATCCTGAAGTGAATTAAAGCTTTGGGTCCGCGCAGTTAATAAATAAATCCCTAAGCAAATTCAATAGATTATCGCTCGTCTGCGTCCGTTCGCCCATGCCTTCAATTTTGCCAACAGATTTGTTGCCAACAATTTTGTTGATAAACCCATTAACGCAATTCTTCACACGTGCTGACAGTTAATGACGAAGGCTTTGTGCGTTCAAATATCCATTATTGGAAGGTGTTTAAAGGATGAATGCCTGGAGTATTGCAACGAGTGGTCGACAACGAGCATCGACTGCGCCGACTGCTTCTTTTCATGCTTCGAAGATGACCCATCGTGCATCGCCGCCTCGGCCTGCATGTTTATTTGCGCCGAAGGACCCTGCCTTGATGATCTCATTGAGCTAGACGATGCGTTAGACTAGTTCCTGTCTCAGAATGGCCCTTTTCCGCGATCTCGTCGTCAATCTTCGGTTTTGATTGTGCGGCGTACTTAGGTACGCCTCCGCTCAAACCCTTGATTTCCTTGACCTCACAAAAATTTGCTCAGTCTGAGCCGAGGAACCACATCAGTTCCATCCCAGTTCTGGGATGGAAACTAGACTAAAGGGCGATCAGTGCAATTGATAGGAGATCAGGTCCGACACGAGGACGTTTCGCATTTCCTGCCCGATTTCCGCGGCGTCCAGCTTGTACCGCACCGGGCCGACGTTTTTGGCGAAAACCGTTGTCGATAAAAAGCGACGCAAGGGATACTCGCGGCGCTCTTTCGTTTCGGGAAAATTGAGCGGGGCTTCCGGGGACGTCGGCGAAACCGGTCCACTGATGAAAGCATCCGCGGACATGGTGACCGGAGCTTTGCGCGTTGTGTCCCAGACCACGGTGATCGTGTCTTCGAAAACACCGGCCGGCGTCTCGATTCTATCGCCCACGCTGGTGATGGTAAGCTCGATTCCGCGATCACCCCATCGGGTTCCCGGTTGAAAAGGATGATGCAGAATCCGCACGCCGTTCCTGCTGATGAGCGCATCGCGAGACAGGCGAATAATCACTTCTCCATTATTGAAATAGTAGGCGCTTTCATAACGCCGAATGATCTGATCCCCGTCCATCATGGTCCGGCCATCGGGATAGGATGTTTTATACTCCCACGCGTTGCCCAGCTTCAGTGGATAATACTGGTCGGCGGAGGGTCCGCACGCGGCCAAGGCGGCGCCGATAATAAGAAGGGCGGCGAGCAGGGCTGATTGGCAATATCGACTCATTCGTTTGGGATAACGAAAAGGCGGTCTTTGGTCAATGGGAAAATATTTCATTCCAGAAAAATATTCTCCTGGCGCGCCGATTATCCCTCGAATGAATGAAGCTTATTCAGCATCTTATTGACACGAGGGCCAAGCCTTCGTAATGATGGAATGAGGAAGATAATCACAAAGAGCAACACCTTAAAAACCGAATCAATGCCACGGCGAAATTTACCCGGCAGAAGAGAGGAAATGAAATGGCCCTGAACTTGAAAACCATCGGGAAAACCATCGGACCCCTGACTCACGATTACGACTGGAAGGATTTGGTGCTCTACGCACTGGGCGTGGGCGCCGGATTCGAGGATCTGGAATACTGTTACGAGGACCGCCTCAAAGTTATTCCCAGCATTTCCGTCGCCTCGGTTTTTGAATTTCTCGCCAAAGTCGGCATTGAATCCAATGCCAACCTGGCGGGCATTCTGCACGGCGAGCAGGACATTGTGTTCCACCAGCCGATTCCCAAGGAGGGAACGCTGACGACGGAAGGTTCTATCACCAATATCTACGATATGGGCGACAAGGGCGCGTTGGTGCTGGCCAAAGCGGACACGTGGCATTCCAACGGCGACAAGCTGTTCACGAATGAATTTACATTGTTCTGCCGACTGGACGGCGGATTTGGAGGTGAGGCGCCGCCCAAGGAAACTTTCGAGTTTCCGGACCGCCCCCCTGACTTCACGGAAAACGGACATCCTTCCCCCGATCAGCCTCTCGTGTACCGGCTATCCGGGGATATTTTCGCCCTGCACATTAACCCGGATTTCGCCAAAGCCAGTGGCTTCGATAAGCCGATCATGCATGGCCTGTGCACGCACGGTTACGCGTGCCGCGCCGTCATCAAGCACCTGTTCCCCGGTGAGCCGGAACGGATGACGCGATTCAAGAACCGTTTTTCCAAAACCCTCTACCCCGGCATCCCCATCGTGACGCAGATTTGGAAAGAGAGCGACGGTCGTGCTCTGTTCCGCGTCGTCAACCAGGAAAATGAACAGGTCGTCATCGACAGGGGCATTGTGGAATGGGTTAGCGCCGATGAGCTCAAGGAACGGAAAAAGAAAAAGGGAATCCGGCTTGATGATCAGGTCGCAATCGTGACCGGCGCCGGTGCGGGCCTGGGCCGGGCATATGCCCTGGAACTGGCGAAGCGCGGAGCGAAGGTCGTCGTCAATGACCTGGGCGGCGCCAGAGACGGAAGCGGCGCTTCGACCAAGGCCGCGGACATGGTGGTTGAGGAAATCAAGAAACTGGGCGGCGAGGCCGTCGCCAACTACGATTCGGTAGCCGATCCAGCGGGCGGACAGGCCATCGTGGACACGGCGGTCAAAGCCTTCGGCAGAGTGGATATTCTTATCAACAACGCCGGTATCCTGCGCGATAAAACTCTTCCCAAGATGGAACCGGCGGTGTGGGACGCTGTCCTGGATGTCCATTTGAACGGCGCTTATAATGTGACGCGTCCCGCCTATATCAAAATGAGGGAAAACGGCTATGGGCGCATCGTGATGACAACATCCGCTGCGGGCCTTTATGGCAACTTTGGCCAGACGAACTACTCGGCGGCGAAGATGGGTCTGGTCGGCATTATGAACACGCTCAAGCACGAAGGCCTAAAGCACGACATCAGAGTCAACACCGTCGCGCCGGTGGCGGCGACGCGCCTGACCGAAGACGTCATGCCGCCGGACATGCTCGCAAAGCTCAAACCCGAATACGTGATGCCGCTGGTCATTTATATGTGCTCCAAAAACTGCAAGGAAACGGGCCAGATCTTCAACGCGGGTGCGGGATTTTTCAGTCGGGTCGCAATAGTTACGGGCGCGGGCGCCGTGGTGGGAGACGGAAAGACTCCGCCCACGCCGGAGCTGATCGCCAAGAATTGGGATGAGATTGCCAACATGCGCGACCTCAAAGAGTTTGCCAGCGCCACCGAGGCGCTTGGTCCCATGCTGACCGCCTTTAGCGAAAAGAAAGAAGAGGCGAAACCTGCGGCCAGTGGACCGAGCCCGCAGTCTATCTTCGACCGCATGCCGGAAGCCTTTAGAGCCGATAAAGCCGAAGGCGTCGACAGTATCTTCCAATACAAAATATCGGGCGACGACGGCGGCGAGTGGCACATGATCATCAAGGACAATACGTGCGTGGTCAATAAAGGGCTTGCCGAAAAACCGACAACGACGATCCTGATGTCCGCAGAGGATTTCGTGGCTCTTATCGAAGGCCGCCTCAATGCCATGGCCGCCTATACCGAAGGAAAGTTGAAAATCGAAGGCGACATCATGGCTTCGCAACTGATCGGAAAATTGTTCAAGTTCTAGGACTTAGGTCGAATATCGAATTGCATGCAAACTTTCAAGGCGGGAGATAGTCTCCCGCCTTTTTATCGTCAAAGGATGTTGCGCTTTTTAAGGCGCGTCGTCTTGCCGCTGACGGCAACGCTACTATGGCAGGAACTTCGATTGTTGACACAGGGAATCCAAAATGTGTTAAAATGCGTCGGCAAAACACCAACAACCGAAGGGCTTAGCGATGACGCACGCATATGAAACCAGGAAAGTGCTGCTCTTTCTTTTTATCGCCGCCGCTTGCGTGATGACGCTTGGTGCTTGCAGTTCGGGAGGCGATGACAGCACGACTGTGCCGACTTATCTTCCCGACGATAACGACGACGATTTTCCAATTCCCGACGACGATGCGGATGACGATGCCGACGACGATACGGATGTCGATGACGATACGGATGTCGATGATGATACGGATGTTGATGACGATACGGATGATGATACAGACGATGACGACGATGGGACGCCGGGGATCACGATCACTAGCCCGCAAGACGGCGGGACCTACGGCGCCACCGAAATCAACGTTTCGGCCCACGTGGAAAACGCGCAGCGCGACACGATCGCGGCTTTTATTGATTCGGTTCGCGTCGCCGATTCGCTGACGATCACCGAAGACGAACTGACGCCGAACACCTACGACATCGCCGGCATGCTGGATGGCGTAGCGCCCGGCACGCACAATTTCCGCATTGATGCCTCAAACGAGGTGGGCGAAAACTATCTCAACGTCTTTTTCACGGTCGAAATCGTCGAACCCTACCTTGAACTCCTGGTCTCCTCGCATTCGGTTGAGCCTGGTGACACCGTGGACGCGCAGGTCACGGTTTACGACGCCTCCGGAAACGAGATACAGGCCGACTATGCATACGACGTGAGTCCCCAGACCGGATACGTGCGCGATGACGATGAGTTCACATTCAACACGAGGGGAGATTACGTGATCATCGCCAGCGCCGAAGTCGGTCGGGCGACGGTTTCGGATACGGAGATCGTCGAGGTCAAGTTCCTGACGCCGGAGAGCGTGACAGTTCGCCTGTCCTCCGTGGAAATTCAGGCCGGACAGTTCATCATTGCCAACTCCACCGTGTACAACGCCGATGATGAGCCGCTCGACGGTTGGGCCGTGGAATATTTGGTTTCCCCCGGGCAGGGCGCCGATGTGGATGGAAACCGTATTACCATGACCAGGGCGACGCTGCACACAATCACCGGCTTGGTGACCGGCATGAGTGTGTCCGGTGAAGCCGACTGCAATGTCATCCCCGGACCGGCGGACGATATTGACTTGGTCCTTTCCGAAAGATTGATCCACGCGGGCGACGTCATCACCTGGAGCGCCGATATCATAGACGCCTGGGGCAACGTCATCGAGGCCGATGCGAACATCAACGTGGAAGACGGCGATGATTACGATGTCGTAATAGACGGCGATCAAATCACCTTCAACCGCGCGCGCGTCGATCCTTTCATCGTCACCGCCCGCTATACGATTCTGGAAGTCTCAAGCGACGTTATGGTGGACGACGAAACGGAGCCTTTGATCATTATCACCAGTCCTGAACGCGGCTACATTACACAATTGACGGGCGTTAACGTACTGGGGCGCGTGGTGGAAGGCGAAAGCTCTTTAGCCAGCTTCACAATAAACGAGCAGTCGGTGAGCTATGATCCGCAGGGAAACTTTAGCCATCTGGTCCAGTTGCGCGAAGGCGGACTGAATATCGTTGAAATGGAAGCGGTCGATGAATTCGGCAACGCTACGCACGCCAACATTTCCATACTCCGCGGCGTGCTGCTGCCCGACGACACGATGATTGAAAACGTGGTCGGCGTCCGCGTGAACGAGACCGGATTCGATCAGATCGAGACCCTGGCCGCATCGTTCATTGAGGATTTCGACGTGACGGCGTTGGTTGGCGATTATCTGCCGATGGAAATCGGTGCGCCGGGAGATACGCCCTATATCTACGCCGATTATTCGGAATTTTCCTATGACCAGCCGGTCATCGACATTATCCCGCAATGGGCCGCCCTGGCTCTCGAAGCCACGATTCCCAACCTGCATCTGGCCGGGCACGTGGACGTTTCTCTCGGAGCAGGCGATTTGACGCGTTACGATCTGGATATTTTCGGAAGCGCCGTTACAGCGACCGCGCGCATTAACCTCAGCATCGATGTTTCCGGCGATCTGGTCGTCGAGTTTTCCAATTTCGTGGTCGATTTCGGCGATGACTTCGCTATAGCCATCAATGGCTATTCCAATGCGGGTCTTGTTACGGTCCTTGAAAACATGATCAACAGCATGATCGGTGATTTGCTCGATGAAGAGTTGGCCAAGATGATCGAGGACCTGTTGGGTGATCTGTACCTGGGTTTCGCGCAAGAGCTTTTGGGCGTCAATTTCCTTTTCGAGCTTGAGTTCAACGAGCTGGTTTTCGACGACGAAGGCCTGGTCCTATGGATGAACGGGCAGGCGACGAGCGATTACATTGATCCCGATACGCGCGCCATCGGAGGAAGTCTGTGGACAGCCAGCCCGCCGCCCGACATGGAAGCTTTGACGCCCGTCAACAGCCTGCAATACGGATTCGGCGCCGCCATCGGAGACGAATTACTCAACCAGACGCTCTACCAGTTCTACCGGGCGGGACTGCTGACTTTCCACCTGGACAACGCATGGGCCGAGGGCATGGGCTTCGATTACGAACTGAGCATTGGCGACCTTTTGGCCTTCCTGCCGGGGATGAACGATTTCTTCCCGGACGAAACGCCCATCGAGTTTTGGCTCAACCCACAGCTTCCGCCCGTGCTGGTTTATTCGCCGGGCATCGTCGCCGACGCCGTCAGTATGGAACTGCAGATCGGCGATTTACTGGTGGACATGATGCTGGCGCCGGATGGGCAGGATGCGGCCCTGGGCCTGAGTATGGCGCTGGCTATGAAAATCCCGGTCAGCGTTTCCGCCAACACCGAAACGAACTCCCTGAGTATCGAACTGGGCGAAGCGCAAGTCAGCGTGGACGTGACCGAAGAGCTGTATGTCAACATTCCCGACAACCTGCTCGAAGCGCTTATGCCGCTCGTGCTGCAACTGGTTACGCCGATGCTGACCGACCTGCTGGGCGACTTTCCCATCCCGGCCTTCGAGGGGCTGACGCTGCAGATCGTCGAAACCAGCGTCTTCGGCTACATGGATGACAGCCTGGGCATCTTCGGCGATCTGGCGCAGGCGCCGGAGGAGTAAGGGTTCAGGGTCTGGGGTTCAGGGTCTGGGGTTTAGGGTCTGGGGTTTAGGGTCTGGGATTTTGGGATATTGTAGGAGCGGTTTCCAATCGCGAATGTAGGAGCGACATTCCTGTCGCGACAATGCCGGAGTATCGGGGCGTCGATTCCTTCCCCGATATCACCGTCCAGTAGTGGATGCCTTCCCAGTCCTGCGCGTTCAATTCGTCGAGTTCTTCCAGGACCAGAACGACGTGCCGTACCTGGCTTGACAGACTATCCATTGATGGCATGATCTGACCTATGCAACGTCGCGTAATATACTGTCCTATCTTTGGGCTTGTCGTAAAGGGAGTAAGCAAATGACTTCTCGAATCATCCTCATTCTTGTGTTCTTTATAATGCTGATGTCCTGCTTCCAGCTCACCGCCTGCACTTCCGGAGGCGATGGCGGCGACGACGATGACGCGGATGACGATGCCGACGACGATGCCGTTGCTGATGACGATACGGACGACGACGTGGACGATGACATTGACGATGACGTGGATGACGATATCGATGATGACGTTGACGACGACACGGCGGATGAGCCGGCGGTATTCGTGTCAACCGGCGGCAGCGACGACAATCCGGGGACGAAAGACGCACCCAAGCTGACGATCTCTGCGGCGATTGCGCTTGCGGAAACACTCGACAAGGAAGTGCGCGTTGCGCAGGGACAGTACACGGAAGCGGTGGTAACCGGCGTCAATCTCCTGGGCGGATATGAGGATGTGAACTGGACTCGCGATCCCCGCGCCAATATAACAACGATCCTGGCTGAGAATCTGAATCCATTCCAATACCTCGTCACGGTGGAATCGACGGAATATGTCCTTGTCGGCGGCTTCAATATCGTTAACGAAGATAACGGCTACGCTCTTGACGTCGCGGCGGAATATATCGATGCCCCTGCTGTTTTTCTCGACAACATCATCCGGGGCCGCGTGATGGCCGGAGGATTCACTTTCTTTATCAACAACGTGGTTGATGGGCGTTTCGAGGTGGACTGGCGTTTCGCCAAATGCTCTTTGATCAACAACCTGATTTTGGACGATCTTAGCGTTTGGATGGATGAGGCCGTTTTAGTCAACAATTACATTTTCGGGACGATATACGGCGATTTCACCACGGAGAAAAATGGCCAGGGACGATTCACACTGATCAACAACAACATCTGGAACCAGGGTCTCAACTGCCTTCTATCCGCGTTTCCGGATCAGGACCCGCAGTGCATCCTGACTATCGACGACATAAACGCCTGCGACTGGCTCTATTGCACCGAGGCTTTCGGCAACATCAGCTTTGACTCGCTTCTCGTCGATCCCGCCAATGACGACTATCACCTGGCGGCCCAAAGCCCTTGCATCGACGCCGGCATTGATCCAGTCACTTGGTACGGGGGCGATCTCGCCGATTATGACTTCGAGGGCGATGCGCGGCCCTACGGCGTGGGATGGGACATCGGCGCGGACGAGTGGACGCCGTGACGGAAAGTATGAAGTATGAGTATGAAGTATGATGGAAAGCATGAAGTATGAAAGGCGATAAATGACGGAAGAATTGGATTTTTATTTACAGCCCACCTATTACATCGAATCCGATAGCGAGGTCATTCGAAGTCTGGTCGAAAAGATTGCAGGAGAAGACAAGGACCCGACCGCCCGCGCCGTCAAGCTCTTCACCTGGGCTCGGGATCAGATCCGCTACAATCCCTTTTCGCCTATGATGGAACGCACGGATTTCCCAGCGACAACCGTCATTGCGCGGGGCGCGGGCTTTTGCATACAAAAAGCCATTGTTCTGGCGGCGCTCTGTCGCGCGGCCGACATCCCCTGCGGCCTGGGCTTCGCGGATATCCGCAGCCACAAAGTTTCACCGGAACTCAAGGCGCTCATGGGCACCGATCTTTTTGTTTATCACGGTTACAATCGCATATTTCTGGATGGTCGATGGGTGAAGGCCACCTGCGCCTTTGATATTAAGCTGTGCCGAAAGATGGATTTCATCCCTGTCGAGTTCGACGGAAAAAACGATAGCGTCCTGCACGCGGTCGACATCAACGGAGATCCCCACATCGACTATCTTCGGCACATCGGCGACTACGCCGATTTTCCCTTCGAGGATTTCCTCCCGGCTCTGCAAAAAGCATACGGCGACGCCCTGGCGCGCAAGTTATGAAGTATGAAGTATGAAGTATGAGGTATGACGGAAAGTATGAAGTATGAATGTAGGAGCGACCGAGGGAATGCGGAATGAATTCGCAATTTGGAATACGCCAAAAGCCCCGATGCGGGGCTTTGATTAAGCGCAAAAAAGGGATTCCTCCATTCCACTTCGTTCCAGTCGGAATGACAATTGTGCTGGGGCTTCAATCAAGCAAAGAAAAAACCCGCGGGGTTATCGCGGGATTTTTGTTAAGTCGTGTGTAGCTTAGCAGCCGCAGCAGCTTGAAGAATCGTCGTCATCGTCATCGTCGGCCTGCGCGTCGTCGTCGTCAGCATCATCGTCTTCGATAGGGTCTTCTTCCCATGTAGGAACTTCCACGCAGCAATCGTCAACGCACGCGTGATCGTCACCCAGGTCTGCGATGCAATCGGCGGCAGTTTCGCATTCATGGCAGCTTGAAGCATCATCATCAATCCAGTCGTCATCGACATCATCGTCGTCGTCATCATCATCATCATCCGCGATGCCCATCAACTCTTCCGGATCGGTGAAATCATATCCCATGGCGATCAACTCGTTGATGAAATTCGCCAGGTCGTCGGAATCAATTCCAGAGTACGCGCAAAAGGAAATAACGGCGTCGCGGACAATGCTCATTTGCATGGCGACATCGCGTAAATCATCAAAATCAGCGCCCGGCGTACCGGGATAAACGCAGCCCAGGTTGGCCGGTACGATGCCCATGCGTGATGCGCTTAACGTCGTTTGAAAGGGCATAATCTGGTTTGTCGGGCCAACAAATTCCGTGGCGAATATGGGATTGGCGTCGTGGCGGACCGGGAAAACTTGCGGATTGTCCATGTAATAGTCGTAGTAATCCGAGAAGATGAGGTAATCTCCATGGGAAGCCAGATTCCAGGGCGTTTCCCAGAACTCCGGGGTCCATCCGTAATCGAGAAACTCCTGCAGGCCCATTTCGATTCGCTCGCGCACCCAGCTTTCCGAATCATTATCCAAAGGAATTCCTTGGCCGCCCGTGACAAATTCCGAATCACCGGTTGTGCCGTCGTCGTACTGATGCGTGACGCCGAGTTGAACCAGAACGGCGCCATCGTCCAGCAAGTCGTTGATAAGAATAATAAGGTTGGGGTCGTCCTCGAAATGCCACTCCGTATCGGGGTCCACAATCGTGCCCAGCACATCCTTGAAAATGGGAATGACGGCGATGGCGTAAGGAATGTCCATGGCGTCAAGCCGCCCGGTTGTTTCGCGCATGGCATTGATATCCACCATGCCCGGCGTTATCTCGTTAAACCGAACGAGAGCCTTTTGCGAATCGGCGTCATCGGTTTCAAAGAACTCATGGAGCAGGTCGGCGAAGACGTACATGCGGTCGTCCTGGCCTTCGAACCAGAAAGGAAACTCGGCCAGGTAACACAAATTTCCGCCGCAAAGAAAATGGGGGTGGTCCTGGTCCGGTTGCCCGTCGCGAACGATGTAGGAATAGACTTGCGGAGTCGCTGTTACTCGAGTTTCCCAGAAGGAAAGCTCAGTGCTGCGCTCCATGAAACGACCTTTGTAATCGATACGGTTGCGCAGCGCGGCATCATTGTATTCACCGGCCTTAAAACCGAAAGGGCCGGGGCCGGGGAAACGCTCAGTGAGTTGCCACAGGCTTTCGCCGATCCATAAAACGCGGTGCTGATTTGTTGCCACATCGTCAAGAAAGGTTGGCGGCAGGACCAGGTCGAAATTGTATGCGATGAAGACGGCATGATCGTATTCGGCCAGGTCGCCTGTCTGATAATTTGCAATATCAGCCGTGGATACGTTGTCGTCGAAGTGCGCGACAAGATTGAGCATCATATTCGCATAAATGATCTGCTCGCCCTGCGTGCCCGGGGTTTCGTAGTAGATCATTGTCGCCGCGAATGAAGAGCCGGTCGTCAGCGCCAAGGCAACGCAAACCGTCAGGAAAAGAATTGTAGTTTTACGCAAGCCTCACGCCCTCCATGAAAAAACCAGCCGATGCAGTCTCGACCTCTTTTTTTTGCCTGTATATCAAAACTCACATTAGCATGCGAGCAGCGTTAAAAACCGCAGGCGCCGTTGTCTCTTTCATCTCCATCAGCCATATAATCCGTCTCGTTGGCGTCATCATCGCCGCCTCCGAGTCCGGTTTCGCCGTCGCCGAATGGCTCTCCATCCAGTCCGTCCATGCCGTCGTCGCCGATAAAGTCTTCGGGGCTGATGAACTCATATCCCCGATCAACAAGTCCGTCGACCACGGTCATAACGTCCTCAATCGTTACCAGCGTGTAATGAAAAAAGAAGGTCGGCACGGCATCTCGAATGATGCTGAGGTGATCGGCGATTTCGAGCAGGTCTTCCGGAGTAATGCTGCCGGAATCCATTTCGAGGTAGCCCAGGTTCTCCGGCAAAATCGCCATGTCCAATGCCCCGGCGGATGAATGATAAGGAAGGTTTTGCGATATTGGCTCAAGAGCTTCGCCAAAAATGGGATCTTCATCAGGAGTTACGGGGAAAACGAGCACTCTTTCCCAGTACGTATCGAAATATTCGGCGACGACGCGATAGTCCCCGTGAGAGGCGGAGTAGTGCGGCGTTTCCCAAATCATCGGTCTCCAGTTCCACGCTGCGAACTCCGCAAGGGACTGCTCGATTTTCCCCCGCATCCATTGCTCGCTGTCTTCTTCCAGCGGCACAGGATCGAGACCATAGGTGAATTCCCAATCCTCGGCGGTGATGCCGTCGCCGTGCTGATGCGTGCAGCCGTGGGCCGCCATCGTTCCGCCTTTGCGCAGCATGTAGTTGAGGGTGTTGGCCAGCGCCGGATCGTCGCCCAGATGAAGCTCCGTGCCCGGTTCGCTGTATAGCCCTTCTGGATCTTTGAATATTGGGATGACCCCAAGGCCGAATGGAATCTCCCGCGATTCAAATTCGTCGGCAAAAGTGCGCAACAAATCCAGATTATAGAGGCCGGGACTGATGTCTTCGAAGCGCACCATGGCCTTTCGCACGTTGCCGATGCCGGTCTGATAAAATTCATGCAGCAGGTCGGCCAGAACATACATGCGGTCGTCGCTTCCCTCGAAATAGAAGGGGTTTTCGGCCAAGTAGCACAGTTTGCCGCCGCAAAGGAAGTGAGGATGAACGTTATCCGGCTCGCCCTCAGGCGAAATGAAAGAGTACACCGTCGGAGAGCCGACCACTCGAACATCCGTGAAGGAAAAGTCCTCCAGGCGTTCGAGTTGGCGGTCTTTATAATCGATTCTGTTACGGTCGCCCCCCTCGTTCCAATCGGCGAACTCGAAGCCAAAGGGGTTTCCACTTTGCAGTCTGGCTGACAAGTCATCCAGGTTTTCGTTTATCCATAAAACCCTATGCTCGTTGCTAATCACATCATCGAAAAAGGCTCCGGGGATTAGGTAATTCCAGTCAACGCCGATGTAAACGACGTGGTCGAAATCGCTCATGTCGCCCAGTTCGTAGTCCGCGAGATTGGTCAGGACTATCTGGCTGTCGAAATGACCCGCCAGGTTCATCATCATATTCGCCTGCTCGATGCCGGTGTCGTGATCCTCGTAATAAATTACCGTTGAGGCCGAGGCGGAAACCGCGAGGGTCAAAGCCAGGGAAATGCCCGCCAGCATCAGCGTCCTCGTTACACGCATGTCTTACCTCTATTGTTCTTCGTTCAGAGTGTTCGCGACTCCATTGCCCGTATTTTTATAACGAATCGCTGAAAAAGGCGAGATATAAATGAAAATCCCGTGATTTTCAAAAACATCGCTTTTCGCGCAAGAGCCGACGCCCGGTTCCGTGACGTGAGGTGCTAATAAAAAAGTCGGCCCCGCAAAGGGCCGGCTCGTTATTCGAAAAACAGTTGATGGATCAGGCGCAGTCTACGGCGTCCCATGTGCAAAATCCGTCGCAATCACACGAGCTGTCTTCTTCCCATGCGCAGGGATTGCCGTTTTGGCAGCAGAGATTGTCGCCCGTATAACCCGTGCAATAGTCGAGGGCGCTGGCAGACCACTGAAGGTCATATGCGCTGTCGGTGTAGGTGTCCTGGTAATTAAAGACACGGAGGTAAATGTTTCCTCTCGCATCAGGATTGGCAAATTCTATTTGCTCGTTGTCATCGGTGCTTCCGCCATAGCCGAGTTCGTTGCCTGCCTCATCAAAGGCTTCTATGTCCAGATCGTTTTCGCTGTTCAGGAAGGTCAGGTCCACGGTTAGAAGTTCCTGTCCGACCGTCGGCGCGAAGAAAAACCAGTCCTCGTCGCCGGCTATGCCGGCGAGCGGCGTATCGACCGCAATGGGGCCCGATGCCGTCAACTTGTCATTATTGGGTTCATCATCACCGATGTCATCGTCAACGTCGTCATCGACGTCATCATCCACATCGTCGTCGACATCATCATCAACATCGTCATCGACGTCATCATCCACGTCGTCATTTACGTCGTCGTCCACGTCGTCATTTACGTCGTCGTCCACATCGTCGTCCACATCGTCGTCCACGTCATCGTCTGCATCGTCATTTACGTCGTCATCCACTGCGTCGTCGTTGTCGTCGTCGTCATCGTCATCGCCGCAGGCCACGACGAAAGCCATACTTAGCGACAGTATCGCCAAAAGGGCCAAGGTCAATTGAAAGCGTTTCATTTGAAGTTTCCTTTCGCATCAGAGGTTTATATCAAGTCCATGATAGTAGTGTATCAGGTTTTGACGGATTTTTCTATCGAAATTTTTGGATGCTTAAGAAATCCAGACCGGCGTGGAAAACAACAGGGTAATTTCCAGGCGGATTGATTGGCGGCGCGTTCATCCCAACTGCTTTCGTTCTCGCCACTCGAAAATCGTTGCCACAGACGCAAAACACGGTTAGCCCAAAAAATACGGGCTTGGGGCTCCATTGCAAAAATACGGCATTGGCGCCATGAAAAAACCGGCCCCGCAAAGGGCCGGCTTGTATAGCGTCAGAAACTATTGCGAATTACACGAGGCACTCGTCGGTCTCGTAGCAGTCCTGGATATCAATGCACTCGTCATAGGCATTGTAGCACCATGCGAGGCAATCCGGATCCTGATATTCGACACAAACACTCTGGTACCACGTGTCATAGTCATATTCAGGGCAATAGTCGATAAGGGCTTGGACTACATCGGCGCACGAATCGTCGTCATCGTCGGCATCATCATCCACATCGTCATCGACGTCATCGTCCATGTCATCGTCCATGTCGTCGTCGACATCGTCATCGGCGTCATCGTCGTCCGCATCATCGTCGTCGTCGACATCGGCAGTATCGTCGTCGTCATCGTCGTCGTCATCATCTCCGCACGCAATGACGGACATGGAGCCGGTTACACAAATTGCGATCAGCAAGGTCAGAATCCATAGATTTTTCAATTTCTTACTCCTGGTTGTTAAAGTGTTTTCTTAGAGTCTGCATAAGCAGACGAAAATTGCCAGTTTTCCAATAGAAAGTCAAGACATTTTCGCCGATGGGGATCAGCGCGCAAAATGCCCATAGCCAAAATATGCGTATGAGCAGTTGAGGACAAACGCTTTCAGCGCCAGAGTCATCAATGTATCGCGCATATGCTGGCGAACGCAAATAACGATTGTTAATGACTGAGTGGTTAGTTAGGCCATTGTATGGTTTGAGGAGGAAAGCACGATCTATTCGTGGTTAAAGCCTAATCCCACCAGATATCGTCATCCCAGAAATCATCATCCCAGAAATCGTCGTCGGCGCCGCAGTCGTTTTCATCCCAGGGGCAGGTTCCGTCGCAATCGCACCAGCCATCGTTGGTATAGCTACAAGGATCGTCGATTTTGCAGCAGAAATTGTAGCCTGTATAACCGGGGCAATCCTCCTCGTCGTCATCCCAAATATCATCGTCCCAAATATCATCATCCCAGGCGTCGTCATCGGCACCGCAGTCAGACCAATCCCAATCGCAAAAACCGTTGCAGTCGCAGGCGGCGTTGTCCGCGTAGTGGCAGGGATCATCCTCGGCGCAACACGCATCGCTGCCGTTGTAATTGGGGCAGAGCCTGTCGGAGCAGTCCGCGACTTCCCACTCGCACCAGCCATCGCAGTCGCAGTCGCCGTCGTCGGCCAGGTTGCAGGGATCGTTCGCTCTGCAACAGTCGTCGCTTCCTTCGTATCCTATGCAGATATGGTCGCCGGTATTATCATCGTCATCGTCCGCATCGTCGTCATCGCTGAAAAAATCATCATCGCTGAAAAAGTCATCCTCATCGTCGTCGTCCTGGATCGGGCCCAATCCATCTCCGGCGTCGTTCTCATCGTCGTCCTCTTCATCGTCGTCTACTGCATCATCATCGTCGCCGCAGGCTACGGCTAACGCAAACACCGATGCCAAAACCCCAAGGATGATGAGTGTCAAAAGTCTTTTTGTTTCCATGATGATTATCCCCGCAGTTGAGACATCCCCAGTATATAACACAAGACTCAAAATTTGAAAGAAAAATGTAGGAGCAATATTTCCTGTCGCGAGCATGCCTGTCCTGAGCGAAGTCGAAGGGGTCGAGGGGCGGTCGCGATCATTTTCCCCGCAGCGCATCGAGAATTGGATTCCAGTAGTCAGGGGATTTGGCGTACACGCCGCCGGTGCCTTTGCCCAGTTCGCGTGGGCGTTTGATATCGGCGAAAAGCCCTTCTTCAATGGCGTCGAACAGGCCGATATCCGCGATGTGCTCCATCATTCGCAGCGCTTTGTCCAGGACTTCTGTTGCACGCAGGGCTATCGGGCCGTCCGTTCTCAAATCGAAACTGTCGGACAGATGTCTGGCCGCCTTGAAGGCGTATTTGGCGTTTTGCACGGCCAGGGCGCGGTCCATGAGGTAGGGAGTGTGCATGGCTTCGGTCAGCATCCCCAGAAGCTGAATGCCCTGGTGCGTGAGAGCGCCGACGAGGTTGAAGTAGGCGTTCATCTGATAGCCGCGAAAGACGTCGCCGGTCATGTATTTCGTGGGCGGCATGTACTTGAGCGGGTGATTCGGGAAAATCTCGCGGATCAAAAGCGCGTGCGCGATTTCCAGCGAAAGCGAATCGGCGATCTCGGGATTGATCTCGAAGGCATGCCCCAGGCCCATCAGCTCCGGCGAAAGACCCGCCAGTTCCGCGAAGCGTTCGTTGATAAGGCACGAGGCCAGCACGGTGTGCGCCGCCTCCATGGCGTCCGCGGTCGTCAGGTAGTTGTCCTCGCCGGTGTTGATGATGATTTTCGCCCGCGCGGATAACAGGCGCGAAGTGTATTGATCCACGAATGTGCGGTTGGGATTGATGTCGCGAAAAAGTATGCCGTACATGCTGTCGTTGAGCATCATGTCCAGGCGCTCGACCGCGCCCATGGCGGCGATCTCGGGCATGCACAAACCCGAAGCGTAATTGACCAGACGGATATAGCGCCCCACTTCCTCGCCGACTTCGTCCAGGCCTTCGCGCATGAGCTTGAAATTTTCCTGCGTGGCGTAGGTGCCGCCATAGCCTTCGGTGGTGATGCCGTATGGCACGTAGTCCAGAAGCGACTGGATGGTGCTGCGGATAACGGCGATCACGTCGGCGCCCTGGCGCGCGGCCATCTGTGCCTGGCGCAAATCTTCGTGGATGTTGCCGGTGGCGACGATGACATAAAGCCATGGCTTTTGCGGATCGCCGAGCTTTTCCACCAGTTCGTCTCGGCGGTCGGCGGTCGCGTCGATGCGGGCCATGGCTTTTTTTGCGCATTCACCCGCAAAAGCCTCCATTTGATCCCGCGGCAATATCGGCTCCTTACAAAGGTCGATTTGCTTTTCGTCCACAGCGGCGGCGAGCGCGTCGATGTCGATGTCATGGGAGATCATGGCGGAAAAAACCGGAGGGCAGGCGCCGCCGGAAAGCAGCGGCTTTAAGTGATCGCCCAGGATGTTCGGCCAAACGATTCCCTCGCTGCTTTCGCCGTCCAGGCCCAGGAGCCGCAGGGTTGTGCGTTCCACGCTGTCGGTCGTATGCGCGACGATGTAGCTTTGCACCGAATCGGCGATGCTTCGCGCCAACTCCCGCGCGTGATCGATCTTTTCTGTTGGCAGATTGAGCTTTAGCATCCGCGCATCTCCTTCGTGGCTTTAGGAGTTACCATAGCAACGATTAGATAGCACCAAATTGGGAGCTTTTGTAAAGAGGGGCGAGGGGGAAATTGAAGCAATCGCACAGAGCTTCCCGCCTTTAGTGCTCATGGATTTTATTCAAGGGAAGTTGAATGCCAAAAATCTTATTCAAGTCAAACGCAGTATTGGTTGAATAAGGGTTGTCTTTTCCTTGGTATCTTCGCCGCAAGCCAGGGCCACGGCAAAACTCAACGCCAGGATCGAAACCAGGGCAACCAGCTTTGCTTTTGAGACCTTCATGCTTTTTATCTCATTTATCACCAAACTGAATCGTTGGCGTCCCAATCGCAGGTTTTTGCGCATTCACAATCGCCGTTTTCAGCCCATCCGCATGGATCATTCTTTCTGCAACAATCGGGAAAAGGTCCTGCGTAGCCGGGACATTCGGTGTAACAATCATAGTTCTTCCATTCACACGCGCCCCCGCAGTTGCACGTCGAATTTGAGGCTAACCGGCATGGATCATCAACACGGCAACATCTGCCGTCGCCCTCGTATCTTGGGCAAAACGGGCTTAGGCCAAGGCAGACTTCCGCGTCCAAACAATCGGCTGCGCCAAGGATGCAATCGTTTGTAGTTAACACATCGAGACTACGGCAATACGCAACGCATCGCCTTTTTTCAATGCCTGATTTTTGCCCCTTTCACAAAATCTATGCCTGGATGATGCCACAAATTACCGTGAAAACAAAAATTGGTTTTTGGAAATGGGGCGATGCGGGCAGCATCACACTTTGTTTTTCGGAGATATAATTTTAAGACTTCAACTAAAGGGGAGGAAAGTCTTTGGCAAAAACCTCGAATTGCTCGGGGCTGCCGACGCAAATCATCAGGTCGCCTTCTTCGAGTTCCAATTCGGGCATGGGAACCGCGCTGTCGTCAACCTGGCCGTTTTCGGCGCTTTTGATGGTCAGGCAGTTGATGCCGTATTTCGCGCGAAGGTTCAGGGAGTGAAGCGTTTTGCCGGCCAGTGAAGCGGAGACGCGGATTTCCCTGGTTTCGAATCCAAGTTGCAATTGCACGGAACGCAACTGATTTCCCTCTTCGGTTTTTTGCACCACGCGAAAGCCCGCAGCGGACTTCCTTAAAATTTCGCGGTTGTAGGTGCTGATGATATGGGAGCGCTCCAGGACGCCGATCATGCGCGCGTCTTGCAGGTTGTTGACCACCGGCAGTTCGTCGATGCCCTTGAAGGTCAACTGCCGCAGGCAGTCGGCGAGCGTGGTGTCGGAAGTCAGCATGTGATGACAGGGTGCCATAATGTCGTCCGCAACGACGAGAGAACCCAGACCCGTTTCCCGCAGGATGTCTTTGATGAGATAGATGTTGAGCCGCCCCACGAGCTTTTTGTTTTCGTCTACGACGTAGAACTCGGCCTGGTCCTTGCGCAGAACCTTGTCGACAATTTGCGGGAAGGTTTCGCCACGAAAAATGGTTTCATAGTCTGTGTGCATGACATTATCAACGGTCAGAGAGCGAAGGACCGCTTCCTCTCGTCCTCCGGCGATGACGACGCCGCGCCGCGTAAGCTTTAGTGTATAAATCGAGTCCTTGGACAAAAAGCGCGCGACGATGGTGGCGATGGCGCAGGTCAGCATCAGAGGCAGGATGACTTCGTAGCCGCCGGTCATCTCGAACACGATCAGAATGGCCGTGAGCGGTGCGTGCGTTGCGGCGGCGACCACGCCGGCCATGCCGACCACGGCGTAAGCCCCCGCCGGGCCAATGTGATCTGCGGAAAGCCAATGCTGCGCCACCATCCCGAACACGCCGCCCAGAGCGCTGCCGATGACGAGACTGGGGGCGAAGATGCCGCCGGAGCCGCCGGAGCCAATGGAGATGGAGGTGGCGACGATTTTAGCGAGTACGAGAAAGGCCATGAAGCCCATCGTCATTTGCCCTAAGAAAATGGAGTCGATGGTCCCGTATCCGACGCCGAAGACGTTGGGAAGCCAGATGCCGATGATGCCGATAAGCACTCCGCCCAAAACGGGGCGCAGATATTCGGGGATGGGCTTCAGTTTGTCGAACAGGTCTTCGAATAAGTAGAGAATTTTGGTGTAAAGAACGGCGGTGATCCCGGCGAGCAGGCCCAGGACGATGTAGGTCAGGATTTCCCAGGCGGAAACAAAAACGAAATTGCCGGGGAGCGTGAAGGCGGGCGTGTCGCCGAGGAAGGCGTAACTAACGATGGTGGCCACGACGCTCGACACCGCCAGGGCTGACATGGCGCCGACGGCAAAATCTCCCAGAATGATTTCCATGGCGAAGAACATGCCGGCGATGGGCGTGTTGAAGGTGGCGGCGATTCCGCCTGCGGCGCCGCATCCGATCAGTAGCCTCATTTTTTCCGGGCCGAGTTTCATGACCTGGCCGATAACGCTGCCGAAGGTTGAGCCGATCTGCACGATGGGACCTTCGCGGCCAAGACTGAATCCGGCGGCGATGGAAATGGCGCTGGTGATAGTTTTGACCAAGGCTACACGCGGTCGGATCACGCCGCCTTTGCTTGCCACCGCATCCATGACTTCGGGAACGCCGTGCCCCTTGGCCTCCCTGGCGAGGAAATAGGTGAGCGGGCCGATGATAAGACCGCCTGCTGCGGGGATGAGAATTTTGAGCCAGATCGGAAATTCGGCGATAGACTGATAGGTAACTGATAAAGCGGAGGATGGGTCGCCAAAAGACTCGGCGATAATGACGGTGAGTCTTTGCAGCCCGATGATTACATAGCGAAACGCGACGGCGCCGGCGCCGCTGATGACGCCGATGAGGGCGGCGGCGATGAGCAGAACCCATTGGACGCTGACTTCGAACCGCTCCAGAACCCGCTGAAACAGGTCCTGAAATTTTTCGGTGATTTCGCCGACATGGCCATTGACCGCTTTCATCGCGCCTGGTCCTTCCCCCAGAAGGGCGCGAATCTAAGACGACGAGCAGGCCTTGTCAATGGCGCGTCGGCAGCGCAATTTCCCTCGTTCCCCTCAGAGATTTTTAAAGCTATGATCGAAAGCGATGACAGAAGCAAAAGCCAAAATTCTTATAGTGGATGATGAAGAAGGTATGCGCGACAGCTTGCGAGTTCTTCTTGCGCAACGGGGCTACGAGGTCGCCCTGGCCGCCGATGGTCGGCAGGGCATCGATCTTCTCGACGACGGCGAAAGCTTCGACGTAGTTTTGTGCGATCTGCGCATGCCGAATATTGACGGTTTGGAATTTGTGGACCGCGTTGTCGCCAAAGGGATTGAGTCTCCCGTCGTGATGATGAGCGCTTACGCCACGATTGATTTGGCGGTGGACGCCATGCGGCGCGGCGCTTTCAGCTTTATCTCCAAGCCTTTCAAAGCCAATGAGGTTGTCGCCGTGCTGGAAAAAGCGATAGCCCACGAAGTTTTGCTGGAGGAAAACCGGCATCTTCGCAAGGAAGTGTTCGACAAAAGCCGATTCGGCGAGATGATCGGACGCGACGACAAAATGATGGAAGTTTTCGAGGCGGTGAGCAAGATCGCCCCCTACAAAACCTCTGTTCTCATCACCGGAGAATCGGGGACGGGAAAGGAGCTTGTCGCTCGTTCCCTTCACCGAAATTCCGATAGGGTGAGCGGCGCCTTCGTAGCCGTCAATTGTGGCGCG
>Ga0307990_1000750_pt1 | contig 27902 bp, 16 predicted proteins | sample EllFjometagen129_FD_203168 | JGI IMG/M metagenome (GOLD analysis project Ga0307990, IMG submission 203168) | Marine microbial communities from Ellis Fjord, Antarctic Ocean - #129 | ecosystem: Environmental > Aquatic > Marine > Unclassified | place: Southern Ocean | collected 2014-10-08
TTCCATTGTTATCTGCTTTTAACAGGACAATGCCTGAGCCGGATAAATAATTGTTTCTGATTTTTCCTTTTATCACAGCATTACTGTCAACTATTAGTTTGCTTTTTAATCTTGTTATATCATCTGCAATTAATCTGTTTTTAAAATGTCCGATGCCATTAAATGTTGCTTTATCCTTAAATAATGCAATGCCGTCAACTGTTAGTTTGCTTTTCAATCTCACCGGATATTCTCCGGTTACTTTGTTCTTAAACAATATAAGACCATTTTCCTGAATGAGCATTCTTTGGGTATTATTTGTTTTAAATACCAGATTTTGGTTATTAAGAGTTCCAATAAAATTTTCGGAACTTATGTTAGTGTTGCCGGTTATTTTCCAAAATGGCTGATTACCTTGGGCATAAGAAATTGTTATATTACTTAATAATGTAACAGTAAGAATTAGAGGAAGTAATGTTTTTTTCATAATTGATATATTTTAATTAATTAAAAAAAAATTTAACAAACGAAGTTGTAATATTACAACTTCGTTTAAAAAATTCCAAATTTTTTATCAACTATTTTATAAAAAAATTTGATATATTTTTGTTAGTCCTTGTTATTATTGAAAAAAAATTCCCCAGAATTTTATAATATTTTAATTCATCACTATTTTTTGGTATTTTTATACAAAATTGCTATAAAGATATAAGAGAATTTTTTATTACCTGTTTTATCAAAAAAAAATGAAATATTTTTGCTAATGCTTATTATTTTGGAATTTGATTACCGAAACTTGATTAAAAATTATATCAGCGATAGTATTTAAACTCTATGAGGATTTTTGAACTGCTACTGCTGTTTTTATATTTTCTCTGTAAATTTTTATGTTGTCTGTATATAATAATTTTTTTTTATGTATGTTTGTATGATTAAATAATGAATATGGATTTGAAATATAAAAAACATCTGTTAATTATAATTTTGCTGGCATTTTGTTTGCCTTTTATTTCTGTTGGGCAAATAACAAAGATAATGGGCAAAGTTGCTGATGCAGATACCAAAGAGCCAATTCCTTTTGTAAATATTTCGTTTAAAGGCACAACAATAGGGACAACGACTGATTTTGACGGAAAATATTCATTGGAGACAAAACATGCCGGTGATTCTCTGACTGCTTCTTTTGTCGGATATATACCAAGGTCAAAAAAAATTCAAAAAAATAAATTCCAAACTATAAACATTGAGCTAAAAACAGCTAATATAAATCTTTCTGAGGTTGTCATTAAACCGGGTGAAAATCCTGCTGAAATATTACTTAGAAAAATTATTAAAAATAAAGAAAATAATGATTGCGAAAAATTAGAAGCATATCAATATGAGACATATAATAAAATAGAAATAGATATGAATAATATCACTGAAGAATTTAAGAAGAAAAGGGTCTTTAAACATTTTCAGTTTATCTTTGATAATGTGGATACCTCAACAGTAAACGGGATATCTTACCTTCCTGTATTTATAACAGAATCTTTGTCTGATATATATTACAGGAAATCGCCAAAATCAAAAAAAGAAATAATTAAAGCAACAAAAGTATCAGGAGTTGAAAATGAAAGCATATCTCAATTTTTGGGAGATTTATACCAAAATGTTAATATCTATGATAATTATATAAAATTATTTGAAAAAAACTTTGTAAGTCCTGTTGCAAACTTTGGATTAATATTTTACAAATATTATTTAATTGACAGCACATTTATTGACAATCAATGGTGCTATAATATAATGTTCAAACCAAAAAGAAAACAGGAGCTTACATTTACAGGTAATTTTTGGGTTCATGACACAACTTTTGCCATTAAAAAATTCAAAATACGTGCTGCCAGTGATGCAAATATAAATTTTATAAATAATATGGTTTGCATTCAGGAATTTAAAAGAATTAACAATAAATACTGGATGCTTAGTAAAGATAAATTAGTTATTGATTTTAATATTACAAAAAACTCTAAAAATATAGTAGGTTTTTTTGGTAAAAAAACAACTTATTATAAAAAGTTTGTTTTTAATCAGCTAAAAGATGATAAATTTTATTCTACGCCTGTTAATGTTAATATAGAAACAGGTTCTTTGAACAGAAGCAAAAAATTTTGGTTAAAACACAGGCATGATAGCTTGTCAAAAAATGAAAGAGCTATTTATAAAATGGTTGACTCTGTTAAGACCATACCTGCTTTTAAGACATACGTTGACATAATAAGAATAATTACAACAGGTTATAAACTATGGGGCAATATTGAATTAGGACCATACTTTACCACATATAGCTTTAATGAAGTTGAAGGCAACAGATTCCGTATAGGAGGAAGAACAAGCAATGCTTTTAGTAAAAAAGCAGAATTAAATGCTCATCTTGCATACGGAACAAAAGACGAAAAAATTAAATATGGCGGAGGATATATTTATATGTTATCAAAAAATCCAAGAAGGGACTTTGGCAGTTCATATAAATATGATATAGAGCAACTTGGACAAAGTGAAAATGCTTTTAGAGAAGATAATATACTTGCCTCTGTATTAAGAAGAAGTCCGTCAGATAAATTATCTATGGTTAAAGAGTTTAAAGTGTTTTATGAACATGAATGGTTTCCGGGATTTTCAAATACAATAGACATGGTTTACAGAGATATTTATCCTGTAGGTTCTTCAAAATTCAAATTCCTTCAGGGAAATACCAGTGAAGAAAAAAATACAATAACTACTTCTGAAGTATGGGTTAATACCAGATTTGCTTATAAAGAAAAATATATTATGGGCGAAATAACAAGAACCAGCTTGGGCTCAAAATATCCAATATTTGAATTACAATATATTTATGGTATAAAAAATTTATGGCAAAGTGATTATGAATATCATAAACTTCAACTCAATGTCAGACACTGGTTTAATATTGGGACTATTGGCTGGTCAAAATATATTATTCAAGTCGGAAGAATATGTGGCAAACTACCTTATCCTTTACTAAAACTTCACGAAGGGAACGAAACATATTCTTTTGATGAATATGCATATAACTTAATGAATTATTATGAATTTATAAGTGATAAATATTTAAGTGTTTATTATACTCATCATTTTGATGGATTTTTTTTAAATAAAATACCTTTGATGAGAAAATTAAAATGGAGAGAAGTTGTATTTAGCAAAGGCGTTGTAGGTAGTCTGGAAGATAAAAATGACCCTAAAAATTCAAATGCACCTGAAACATTGTCTGCTTTAGGCAAGCCATATTTTGAAGCAGGTGTGGGTATTGAAAATATTTTAAAAATATTAAGAATTGATGCTGTGTGGAGATTGTCTTATTTAGACAAACCTGATATTACTAAATTTGGAGTTATGGCAACTTTACAGCTGTCGTTCTAAAGATTGAAAGATTGGAAAAATTGAAAAAATTAAAATAGAAATCTCCTATTATTAGTTTTTTAAGTAATTTTGTAAAAAAATATCGCACTTGGAACTTAAATTTACAGATTTATACATTTTTATTATTCCTAGGCAGTTTAGTTCATTTTAAGTATTCGTAGGCAGTTTTAAATTAATACAATGATATTAAGAACAGATAATCTTATAAAAAAATACAGGAACAGGATAGTTGTCAAAAATGTTTCTCTCAAAGTAAAGCAAGGTGAAATAGTTGGACTTTTAGGACCTAATGGTGCTGGTAAAACAACATCTTTTTATATGATAGTAGGTCTGATAAAACCTAATTCAGGCAAAGTTTTTTTAGATGATGTTGAAATCACTGATGACCCAATGTATAAAAGGGCACAAAAAGGTATTGGATATCTATCACAGGAATCTTCTGTTTTTAGGAAATTAACTGTTGAAGACAATATAAAAGCTATTTTAGAATTTACAAATCTTTCTAAAAATGAGCAAAAAGAAAAGTTAGAATCTTTGCTTAATGATTTCGGATTACAAAATATCAGAAGAAACAAAGGAAACTCTCTCTCGGGAGGTGAAAGGCGAAGAATAGAAATAGCAAGAGCTTTGGCTGTAGATCCTAAATTTATTTTACTTGACGAGCCATTTGCCGGTGTTGACCCTATATCTGTTGAAGATATTCAAAATATAATTATAAAATTAAAAAATAAAAATATCGGTATAGTAATCACAGACCATAATGTCCACGAAACACTGGCTATTACAGACAGGGCTTACCTGTTGTTTGAAGGTTCTATCTTGAAATATGGAACATCAGAAGACCTTGCCAAAGACGAAAAAGTAAGAAAAGTTTATCTCGGCGAAAAATTTGAACTAAAAAGATAATTTCAGAACTCTTTATTTTGTAAGTTTTACTGTCTCTTCTATAATTAGTATTTGTCCATAAAGTCAAATATTTTGTTTCCACTTGAATATCCCCGTTTAATTTATTCCATTAAACTGGGGGGGAACACTGATTTTAGAATGCTGATTTTTTTATCTAAAATAGAAAAAATTTGGCTTAATAGACAAAAAATTTATATATCCTAAAATAAAATCAGTTTAACCGCAAGGTTGGCAAAGATTTACGCAACGAACGCAATGCATTACAGATTGTTCACTGCTCTAAAGCCCAATGTCATTTAGTTAAGGGGCTAATCCCCTGAATATAAAAATAATAGCAGCGATTGAATAATGGATTCTAATAAGGTAATAAGGTTATTTACATATTTGGTATTAATATTTCTACTAAGGTTTACCCCGTTAGAAATAAGGTTTATATTGCGATAAAAAACCTTATTTTGTTATATAAACCTTAGTAGAAAACAATTTAATCTAGCAACGAAACCTTATTACCTTATTAATTCAATATTCAATAAAAACATACAGTATCGTCTCAATAATTAATGGTAAACCCAGCACATAATCTATATGCAATTTTATGTGCAATTTATTTGCGGGGTTTGAAGTTGGGATTTATTTTAATTTACCATTGTTTTTTGAGAGAATACAACATACATATATAACGTGCTATATATCAATATAATAACTCTTAACTAAATGACATTGGGATTTAACAGGGTGAACGTTCATTGCGGTTAGGTTTAAAAATATTTCAGTATAATTAGTGTATTACAACACCACCCGTCTTTTAATTTGTTTTACACCATTTCTAAGATTATACTTTGGTCTGTTCTTTCTTTTATAATATGGTAAGTTTACAGATAATATGATTTCGTGTGAACCACTGTTATAATGTCTTAGATTAGAAACAGTTATATCATAAGAATAAGCAAGAAAACAGTATTTTTTTATTCTTATTCCTGTTAAAAGAACAAATGCATCTTTGTATCTGTAAGATATTCCTCCCATTATCTTATTTATATAATCTACCCTGATATTAAAATCTATTTGTAAAGGACTGCCAATTGTTTTACTGAGCAAAAATGATGGTTCTATATTATAATTATGTCCTCTCTCTTTTATAAAATCATATCCTCCTGTTAAGTAGTAATGTCGTGTTAATGGCACAACTGCTTCTGTATTATCATTAAAAGATAATTTAATTTTTGACTGAAATAATTGCAGAACCGATAAACCCAAGAAAAATTTGCTGTTATACAAAAAAACTCCAAAACAAGCATCTGGTTTCCATGTCTTGTCTGATATACCCATTGCAACAGCATCATCATTTTCATAGAGAGTGATTTTGTCTCCGTCAAAACTATACCGCATAATATTAGCTGAAAGCCCCATTGATAAATAAAACTTCTCTAATGGAATATGATAAGCATACGATAGATTAAAAGATGTTCTTTTTGTAGGTCCTGTTCTATCATTAATAAAATATCCACCAATACCGATACTTGTTCCTATCATACTATTATAGCTTAACATATCAGTAACAGGTGCATCATCAAAACCAATCCATTGACTACGATGATGAAATTTTATATCCTGATACATCTTGGAACCTGCAACAGCAGGATTAAATACCAGTTTATCCAACATTCGCTGGCTAAATTGTGGAATTTGCTGAGCATGTATATAAATGAAAATGAAAAGAAATAATATTAATGATGTATATTTTTTCATTTTATAAACTCTTTCTGTTAATAACCTAATCTAAGTAGTAAATCAAAGCACAAAGTTCAAAGTTTCAGGTTTCAGGTTCAAAAGACAAAGTTCACAACCCTGCTTGTGCTCGTCTTTGACGAGTGCCTGATTTAGTTGTCGTTTAAAACGACATATTATTCGGAACTCGTTACAAACGAGCTCCAGCGTAGTTTCAAGCACAAAGTTCACAACCCTGCTTGTGCTCGTCTTTGACGAGTGCCTGATTTAGTTGTCGTTTAAAACGACTTATTCGGAACTCGTTACAAACGAGCTCCAGCGTAGTTTCAAGCACAAAGTTCACGACTCTTAATTATTCATCACACTTTTTGCAAGCAATAATTAAACAACTATAAATAATCGTTTAAAGCATAACTCTCTGATAATTAAAGTTTTAGACATTTATCTAACAATTGTTATACTACCTTTATATACTTTTAATTCATTTCCTAAATTAATTATATAGTAATATGTTGCTGCCGGCAAATCTTCCCCGTTATATTTACCATCCCAATTATTTTGATAATTATTTTTTTTATAAACCAGGTTACCGTTTCTGTTGTAAATTTCAACAATATTATTTTGATATACATCAATATTTTCAATATGCCATGTATCATTTTTTCCGTCATTATTAGGTGTAAAAGTATTGGGGATAGTTAATATGCATTCATCTATATATATTGTATCACTTCCTTTGCATCCATAAGGGTCTGTTACTGACAAAATATATTCACCAGGCAACTCGGTTGTATAAGAATCTGAAACAGAAGAAATTGGTTGTCCGTTATGTTCCCATAAATATATATATCCATTGCCAAAATTTCCTGAAGTTAATGTAGGAGACGGATTGGCACACAAGCTCTGGTCTTCACCCAAACTGACAATTATTTCATCTGAAATATTGACTGTAATTGAATCGCTGACACTATAACCATATTTGGTAACAGTTACTATGTAAGTTCCTTCTGAATTAACTATAATATTTTGTGAAGTATCACCTGTTGACCAGTAATAAGTTGCACCTGAATTTCCTGCATCTAAAGCGAGTGATTCGCCATAGCAAAGAGTGGTGTCATTGCCAAGGTCAACATTAACAGTTCCTGCAAAAATAAAATGAGCAATAATTGTGTCAGATGTTACCAGATTTAATATTACATTTTCGTCAGTTGAATTTGGTGAAACAGTATGATTATAAAGTTCCCAGTATTCAAAAGTATAGCCGGAGTCAGGGTCAGCATCCAAAAGTATATCAATATCTCCAAAATAAGAACCTGTCCATGGGTATGTATCAAGTTCTAATGAGTTAATCTCAACATTTCCTGACAAAGGAGGGTCAACAATGATAGTAATATCAAAAGGACCTGTCAAATCATAACAATCAATCATACCATTATTAATAGTAACACATCTTGTTTCAATAAAATCTCTTAATTGCTGCACATTTGCCTGCCAGCCGGCAAAGGTTCCTCCCCATCGGTTAATCTGTCTTTGCATCTCCGGCTCAATAGTAATTATCATGCTATCCAAAAGTGGCAGCATAAAATCACATTTAAAAGTACTATTAGACAAATCAATAAACCGTGATATATAGTATTGCTCAAATTCAGGATTTTCTCTAAGTTTATTGAGTATTGGAATATGTCCTTGTCCTCCGGGATCTGGTAATGCTTCCGGATTGCAAGGGTCTGCATTAACACTTTGGTCAGGAATAGATGTATAATTAATATAATGACCAAAAGTAGCGTCCTCATCCCATAATATATATCTCCATTTTTTCTTGTCTCCATTAGGATTGAGTCCTCTCCACCAGCCCGTATTCCAGTTAAGCCAGTCAGAACAAACGATATAAGAGTTAAGTACTACATAGTCAACTAAACTTTTTACATTGTATTGTGCTTTAACAGAGTCATAGTTTGTCTGGACAGACATATCATTTGACATAATAAAATTATATAAAGTATTCCAATCGGTTAGTGCCTGATTGCCACCATATTCTGCCCATGTTGAGCCCCATGTTTTAATAAACTGTATGTTAAATCTATCCTGGTTATAATAATAATTTGTAAAGTCAGAGTCATCAACTTTTTCGCGTATTTCGTAAACTCCCCAATATTTACCATTAACATAAAGGATACATGGTTCATAAGTTCGTTCGTCAAGTTTTAAATGTCCAATCTGGGAAAGAGTGTGCACATAAGCATCTCTGATATGAGCGCCATCTTCAAATGGATAGTTATCATTAGCAGCAGCTTTAAGTATTAATCTTTGAAATTTGTTTCTGTCTTTTGCTTTAAAGACCTTATACTTTACAGCATAGTTATAACCAAATTGATCTCTCGCTATATAGTCAATTCCCCTTTGGTCATAAGCCCATGAATCATTTCCATGCTTATTAAATTCTCCTGTGCCTTGGTCCATAAAATTCTGGTCAGAATCAAAATATTCAAATGTTCCCAGTGGCTCTATAGAAGAACCGTTAAGTAAATTTTCAACAAGGTTACCGGAAATGGATACTACAGGTATAGTGTGGCTATCATTAATAAAATAGGTGTTTGTTTCAATAAAGCTTGCCGGCACATCAGGCACACTACTGAAAGCTCTTGCCCGTATTACCTGAGTAGCATTGACAGTGATAGAGCCGGCAACCACATTAGATGATGTTGTAGGTATGGTTCCATCCGTAGTGTAATAAATTGTTACGTTAAGGTCGGGAGATGTAATATCAAGTGTTATTGAGCCGGTATATAAACCGGGTGTCTGGCTAAATTGAGGTATGGTTGCATATTCCTGCATAGCATTGCTGTTAGAAGCATCCGGCGTTGGACCGGTAAAAAGAGACCATGTAGAAGCACCATCTGTTGTTCTTCCTCTTGAGTGATCTGTTTGAGCAGGAATTAACTGAATTTGTTCAATTATTGTTCCTCCAGTATCAGAAAAAACTATATACTCCGGTTTGGTCTGAGTTAATTTAAAGCCGGTATGTATGTAGCCACCACTCATTTCATCTCTTGAAGACGCAAAGAATATAAGATAATCATTGCCGGAAATAGTAACAGACGGTATTTCCCATTTAGTTGGATTACCTAACTTATCGCTTAAATAATATCCTGCGAGATTAACAGGCGTTGCACTTGTGTTATACAGTTCTATCCAGTCGGAATATTCAAAGTAATTATCCTGTATTGTAGTAACATTTGAACATGAAAATTCATTTATTACAACCTGTCCGTGTAATGATAAATCAAAAAACAATAAAATACTTATAAAAAAAACTATATTCTGCAGAGTTTTAATCATAATAATCAAATTATTTATTTTATATCATAAAATGCTGTTAATATTTTACAAATATAATAAACTTTTTATAATTTAAGTTTATTTAGACGAAAATTTTGAATTAAAAATTATGGAGTATGTGTAGCAAAATTTAAACAGTGTTTGTCCATAATGTCCGATTTCTTCGTTACGTTTGTCTTTCAAATCAGTCATTTACAAAAGTAAACTCCTAATTTTCAAGAATGCGCAAGCATCGAACCCGAACATTCTGAACTAAATACTTACTTTATAGACAGACACTAAATATTGAGAGGATACTTCGGTTTAGCATAAAAGAATATCCCGTAGGGATTTAATTATTGTAAAAAAATATTACATCCCTTTTATTTTAATACCGCGTAGCGGTTTAATTATTCAAAAAATTCAAATAAACCCCGTTAGATAATAACATATATTTTTCGTTTTGATCTATCTAACGGGGTAAATATTTTTCGTCATATTCTATCTCAAATGTGTGTACAATTTGTGAATACTTCCGATTTCATAGTTTATCATTTTTTATTTATCCCCTACGGGGAATTATAATAATTTACATAATCTTTTTTCTACAATAATTTTACCTCTACGAGGTATATTTATCTGTATCCAAAACTATATTAATTATCTGAAAAAAACAAATTTTATTTATTTCGGTTGTTAATAAACAGGTGATTTTTTCAAAAACAATGTTAATAATTGTAAAATTATTGTTAATTTTACACCAATTATTTATAACCTGAATAGTTACAAAATTATGGAGTATGTGCAATAAAATTTAAACAGTTGATATTATACTAAACCGCTATTTCACATTAGGCGGATTAACCCGAACATTCATAAAGTTCAATTTCTCCTTTAAAAACTTTTGACACATCAGCTTTAAGCCATATATCAGAAAATATATTTTTGTTTCTTTTAAAACTAATGTTTAAATTTCCTCCAAACATTTTTATATTAAAAGACAGATTATTATCAAGATTCATTTTTAAAGAAGCAGCTATGGCAGAGGCAGTTGCACCGGTTCCGCAAGAAAGAGTTTCTTTTTCAATACCTCTTTCATAAGTTCTTACAAAAAGATGATTTTTTTGTATTTCTACAAAATCAACATTAGTTCCTGTTTTAACAAATCTGTTGTTAAAACGAATATCCCTTGCTTTATTATAAACATCCAAGTCCTTAATATTTTCAACAAATCTTATATAATGAGGAGCGCCTGTATTAATAAAAAAATCCGAATCATCAATGATTTCTATATTATCTACATTTTGCATCTTTAAACTTACATTTGTAACATTTCTATTGTCCTTAATTATTTTAGCATTATGTTCTCCGTCAAAAGCAATAAATTTTGTATGTCCAAGTCGGGTAATTTTTAAATAACTGGCAAAAGCAACAATACATCTGCCGCCATTGCCACACATCACATTTCCTGTTCCGTCAGAATTGAAATAAATCATCTCAAAATCATAATCTTTTGATTTATTAAGAAGTATTAACCCATCAGCACCAATACCAAACTTCCTGTTACATAAATCTGATATTATTTTTTTATTTGCCTGATATGGACTAAAAACAGAAGACCTGTTGTCAATAATTATAAAGTCGTTTCCTGTGCCTTGATATTTATAAAATTCTATAAGCATTAAAAAAAAGTTTAATATATAGTATTAACGGCTATTCTTACTAATGATAATTACAATTTGTTCAGCAATTTTTGTATGCTAAAATAAGAAAATAATATTGAATAGCATTATAAATAAAAAAATTAATTTTGGTTTTTAAAAATAAATAGTAATTTTATTAGTTTATAAAATAAACAAATAATATTAATAATTGGGATTTGGAAATTCAAAAATTATGAATTATGAGTTATGATTTGTGATTTAATACTGAAACAAGTTCAGCACAGGTTACTGAAACAGTGATAAAGACAGTTAAGATTATAAGTCTCTGATTAAAAGCATATCAGACTAGCACCATACTTCAGTATGGTGTATAAAATAACACGTTTGTTTTTGGAAGTCGGCTTTAAGCCGACTTTTATAATACGATATTTACATTTAAACACCACAATAAATTGTGGTGCTAATCTGATGTTCAATATGTTACGCCTTAATCAAATGACGTTGGGGCTAGGAGTGAGTATAAAAAAAGGCAAGAATAAATAAAACAATAAAAATTAATTAAAAAATCAAATTTTAAATATTAATAATTGGGATTTGGAAATTGATTAGGAATTAAAAATTAAATATAAACAAATGAAAAATTTTTTAAATTTTTTTATTTTAATATTATTTAACTTTTCTGTTTTTTCGCAAGAGGTTATAACAGATTTATATGTTAATCCACAAATTATTAACAAAAAGAAAAGTTTAGATTATAAAAAGAATTTTAGACAAACCAACCCTGTTATTTTGCCTTTTCTTGATGATTTTTCTTTTGACAATGTTTTTCCCGATACTTGTCTTTGGATTGATAATTATGCTTTTGTAAATACTGATTATCCTATTTATCCGGTTAGTGTTGGGGTTGCTACTCTTGATGCAATTAATGATACAGGCGCACTTTATCCTAATGCTGATATATATCCTTTTTTGGCTGATATGCTTACTTCAAAACCTATTAGAATGGATTCAGTGTTTGGCAGTAGTCCGGGACCAGTTAGTATAGGAGATTCTGTATATTTTAGTTTTTTTTATCAGCCGGGAGGAGGAATAGGAGAGCCATGGGAAAGAATTGGTAATGCCCCGGAACCAGAGGATTCACTTATATTAGAATTTTATTCAGACAATGACTCTACATGGGAGCAGGTATGGAAAACAAAAGGAATTACTTTAGATACTATTTATGATAAATATAACACTTATTTTAAGCAGGTTATGATACCTGTTCTTGATTCTAAATATTTTAATAAAAATTTTCAGTTTAGATTTAAAAATTATGCAAGCATTTCTAATAGCACAGAAGCAAGCTGGGCAGCAAATTGCGACCAGTGGCATATTGATTATGTATATTTGAACATAAACCGTTCAAAAAATGATACAATATATAAAGATATAACATTTATAAAAAAAGCTCCGAGTGTATTAAAAAACTATCAATCAATGCCATGGTCCCAGTTTAATACTGACCCAAATGGAGAAATAAAAGATTCTTTTAGTTTGCTGATAAGTAATCTTGACACTATTACTTATAATTCTTATTATAAATATGAGGTCTGGGATGAAACAGAAACGCTTTTACATACATACGATGGAGGAAATTATAATATATATCCGTTAATTGATAGTGGTTATCAGGATTATGCGCCACATGCCAAACCACCTGTAGATTTTACACTTCCCTTATTATTAAGCGATTCAGCATATTTTGAAATAAAACATATTATACGCGAAGGAATAACCGGCGATAATCTAAGGCAAAATGATACTATACATTTTATACAAAAATTTTATAATTATTATGCTTATGATGATGGCACTCCTGAAAATGGATATGGTTTGTCTATGTCGGGAGCTAAATTAGCTTATCGCTTTACCTTAAATCATCCTGATACATTAAGAGCAATTCAAATATTTTTTAATCAAACTTATAATAGCTCAAGTCAACAATATTTATATTTAACTGTTTGGAATGATAATCAAGGAAATCCGGGTGATGTTATATACGAAAAAGCAGGAACAAAACCTGTGTTTGAAAATGAACTTAATAAACTTTATACATATAAAATTGAAGATACTACACTAATTATTACAGGAACTTTTTATATTGGAATGGAACAAACAACAGATGATAATCTTAATATAGGATTTGACAGAAATACTAACTCTCAGGATAATATTTTGTATAATGTTGATGGTAACTGGACTAACACTATGTTTACAGGTTCTCTTATGATAAGACCTGTTTTGGGAAAAGAACTTCCACAAACAGGCATTAATAAAACAGAAAAAAATATATTTGAATGTAAAATTTATCCGAATCCTTTAAAAACCGGAAATTTGAATATTAAAATAGAAAATAATTTTTGTAATAAAGCAGAAAAATCTTTTTTTATTAATATATATAATGCGATGGGAGAACTGGTTTATTCATCTCCGTATAAAAAGGTTATTAATATTTCTGATTTTGAAAATGGAATTTATCTTATTCGTATCTTAGATAATAAAAACAGCAGATTTTATACAGATAAACTTATTATATCAAAATGAGTTTATTCCACTATAAATTTGCCTATATATACTAAAAATCTGTTGCCCTGACCTGACCTGATTATTTAACTGGGTAAAAATATAAACAAGTTACAAGCAATCCAAAAAAAAAAGACAACGAAACAATGACAGTAAAATTTTTGCTGCATAAAGACAAGAAATAAAAAGTAAAGGCAAACAAAGCAAACATGAAAATTACAAAAACTAAAAAAAGGTGGGGCATCATTTTGTTATTGCTGGCCGTCATTGCCATACTGGCTTTTTATCCGTTGCCGCCACAAGCTCCCATCCAATATTACGATAGGGAAAGGGGGTTGTTAAAAACGGAAAAAGTGGCTACAGAAAAGTGCTTGGTTTGGCTGTATAATAATCCGGTTGGCGAAGCAACATTGTGGTCGCTGGTGAAAAGAAAGTTGGTTTCGTCTATTTATGGCAATATGATGGATAGTCCTTCATCGACCAAAAAAATACAACCCTTTGTTGAAGAATTTGATATCGATATGAGCTCCGTCCAAAAACAGAAGTTCAACTCTTTCAACGATTTCTTTACCCGGAAACTAAAGAAAAATGCCAGACCGGTGGATACCAACTCAACTATTACAGTATCGCCTGCTGATGGAAAATTACTGGCATATGCCGATATCAGCAACAGCGATTTTATCATCAAAGGCTACCGCTTCGATATTTTATCATTTTTGAATAATGCCGACCTTGCTCAAAATTACCTTGATGGCACCCTGGTGATCATCCGGCTTGCCCCTTTAGATTACCACCGTTTCCATTTTCCCATTAGCGGAAAAGTATCACCCATCATCCGGATTGACGGCGATTATTATTCAGTCAACCCCCTTGCTTTGCGCAAAATAATTGAAATATTCTGCCTGAATAAAAGGGAATTTATCATCATTTCAAACCCTTTGTTTGGAGATGTTGTTATGACCGAAATAGGGGCAACCATGGTAGGAAGTATCATACAGACTTATACAGGGAATTTTGTAAAAAAAGGGGAAGAGAAAGGGTATTTCAAATTTGGGGGTTCCTCGATAGTACTGCTGTTTGAAAAAAATAAAATTCGCATCGATGACGATTTATTGATTAATACTTTAAAGGGTTATGAAACTGCCATCAAAGAAGGAGAAAGAATTGGTGTATCGATGATTACACCATAAGTTTCAGGGTATGGTTTAAATTGGTTGGTTCGGGTTAAAGCATACCAAGATTGGCAAAAAGCATACCAACTAGGATATACACAAGCTGACAAAATGATTAAAACTTATTGTAAATAAAAAATCTCCCCCTGAAATTAAGATGGATAGATCATATCTATATAATTTTATGTATATTTGTATTTAAAATATATTAATATTTATGACAAAATCAAATAAGAAAAAACAGAAAAAATCCTTTGGTAAACATCCAAATAAAAAATATATAGAAAAAACAATATCTAAAAAATATGTAAAATTTTTATGTTTATCTGCTATTTTTATATTAACAGTGATTGTTTTTTCAAGTTCTATTAATAATGAATTTCTGACTAATTGGGATGATCAGGATTATGTAACCAATAATAATGACATAAAAGACCTTTCATATCAAAATGTTAAAAAAATTTTCACATCCTACTATGTGGCTAATTATCAACCTGTTACAATGTTGTCTTATGGCATTGAATATAAATTTTTCAACTTAAACCCTAAAACTTTTCATACTACAAACCTTATCTTACACCTTTTAAACATTATTCTTGTATTTCAATTAATTTATTTACTAACCCGCAAAACAGGAATTTCAGCAATAGCAGCATTATTTTTCGCAATACATCCTATGCATGTTGAATCTGTTGCATGGATTTCTGAACGAAAAGATGTTCTTTATTCTCTGTTTTATCTCGGGGCATTGATAGCATACATTTATTATATAAAAAACAAAAAAAATAAGTATCTGATTTATTCTCTGTTACTATTTATCTTTTCATTATTATCAAAATCAATGGCTGTAACAATGCCTGTGGTATTAATACTTTTTGATTATTATTATAAAAGAAAATTTGAGCGTAAAATTATTATTGAAAAAATACCATTTTTTATTTTATCTGTTGCCTTTGGTATAATTGCTGTCTTATCACAAAAATCCGGTGGAGGAATATATGAAATACCTTTATTTACTTCATTTGACAGAATTTTTATTGTAAGTTATGCTATAATATTTTATATAGTAAAAATGTTTTTACCCTTTAATTTATCTGAATTATATTATTATCCTGTTAAAACAAACGGACTCTTACCTGTTGAATATTATATTGCTTCTGTTATTATTTTATTAATAATATTTTTAATATTAAGAATAAATAAGACAAATAAGATGAAAAAGGACTTGATTTTTGGATTAATGTTTTTTTTGATAACTATCTCTTTAGTATTACAGATAATCCCTGTTGGACGTGCTATTATAGCAGAAAGATATACATATATTCCGTATATTGGATTGTTTTTTATAATAGGACAATATTATACTCTTGTAAATAGTAAAAAAAATTCCAATAAAGCAATAAAAACAAAATTTTATTTATATACTGTGCTTATAGTTTATATTATCTTTTTTTCATATACAACATACAACAGAAACAAAGTATGGAAGAATGGAATAACTCTTTTTTCAGATGTTGTTAAAAAATATCCTTCCAAACCCTTTGGCTATTGGGCTTGTGGAATTGCTAAAAATAATGCTCAAGATTTTAAAGGTGCTATTACTGATTATACTAAAGCAATTGAACTAACTCACTGTTCAGAAGCATTTATTAATAAAGGGGAAATAAAAAATGATTTACATCTTTATAAAAAAACAATACAAAATAACCATAGTATGGCTGTTGAGTTAGTTGATTGTGCAACAATATATTATAACCGTGGAGTATCAAAGTCAATCCTAAAAAATTATAAACAATCCTTAGAAGATTATAACAAAGCTATTGAATTGAATCCTGATTATGCAGAAGCATACAATAATTGTGGAATTGTAAAAGGAATTTTACAAGATTATCAAGGGTCCATAAAAGATTTTGGTAAGGCTATCGCTTTAAATCCTAATTATACAGAAGCATATAACAATCAAGGGATTACTAAATCAAATTTAAAAGATTATCAAGGAGCAATAAAAGATTTTGATAAGGCTATTGCTTTAAATCCTAATTATGCAGAAGCATATAATAATCGTGGAAATGCAAAAAAAACATTACAAAAATATAGACAAGCTCTAAAAGATTATAATAAATCTATTGAATTAAATCCTGATAATCCTATGACACTTTATATACGAGGAAACTTAAAAATAGAATTAAAAGATTATAAAAGAGCAATAAAAGATTTTGATAAGGCTATTGCTTTAAATCCTAATTATGTAGCAGCATTTATTAATCGTGGACTTGCAAAATATTACTTACAAAAATATCAAGAAGCAATAAAGGATTACAATAAATCAATAGAGATAAATCCAAATAATGCTAATGCTTACTATAATTTAGGATTCTCAAAGTTAAAATTAAATATGAAAATTAAAGCATGCCAAGATTGGAAAAAAGCATACCAACTAGGATATACACAAGCTGACAAAATGATTAAAACTTATTGTAAATAAAAAATCTCCCCCTGAAATTTAGAGGGAGATTAGCTAATGATTATTAATACTATAAATTAACAATAATTAATCAGTTAGTATCATCCTTTTAGTATCAATTTCTTTGTTATTTACAATTAAAGTATAAATATACATACCATGAATTAGTTCTCCTACATTAATTACTATTTTACCATTTCCTTTTAATGTTTTCAGATTATAGCTTTTGATTAATGTCCCTTGCATATTAAAAATTAAAATTGAAGATTGAGTTACATTTTCAGATAAGTAATAATTTATTTTCGTTTCTTCACTAAAAGGATTTGGATTATTCTGGTAAAGAATTGAATTATCAGAATTAGTATTTATTTTTGAATTTATTTTAGTATTACTATTACCTTCTGCAGGCATTAACTTGTTATTGTTTATGCAATATTGAGATAATAATGTAGCTAATGAATCAATCAATATCTGTTGTTCTTTCATCCCCTGAATTAAAATAGGAATAAAAGCAGTATAATTTAATCCTTTATATTCTATTTTATCATATATAATATTACCAAGGGAGTCATATTTAGCAGGATGAATAACTTCAGAAACAACTTCAGGTAAAATAGATTCTACATCCTGAGCAATTAGACCGTAGTGTAAACCATTAGGTAAATTCATAGGAATATAATATGATGTTTTAAAAGTAAAAGTTTTTGGTTGTAGATTTGAAATTATATCAAGAGCATTATCTATGTCCTGAATGTTATCCTTCAACATTACATCAGAATCCCATGTAATATCTCCAGTTGCATGAACATCTCCACAAAAATAACCAGCCCAATTTGCTGTAGATGCGCCTGTAGCTGATGCATAAATACCATAAGCATTTGTTCCACCAGAAGCGAATGAATAAGTTCCGTAGTTTGTAGTAGCATTTTGAGCCTTAGTGTCAATACCGAAACATTCATTTCCTCCTGTATTTACGGCATCTCCTCTAATTGCAAAATTTACACCTAAAGCACCTGTTGCTGTTGTTGCATAAAAAGCACCTCCAAAATTTTGAGTTGCATTTAACCCTTGACCGACTACTCCATAATTAGAAGTGCCAGTTGTAGATGCTTTTCCATGAACACCCGTATTTGTACTTGATGAACCTTTTGCATCTCCATAAACTGCATAATTTGCACTGCCAGATGGTCCGTCTGATATAAAATAACTGGTATACATATAATCATCATTTACTACATTCAATTTACTATTAGGACTATTAGTTCCTATACCAACCTTACCACTAACTGCTGAGTACATATCATTTCCAGAAATTGTCCAGTCACCATCATTAATAGAACTTGGACTAACCCAGTCAGTTTCACTTCCTGTTGTCTGTAATATCTGACCATTTGTTCCCGGGTCATTATTTTTATCATAAAATGCTCCTGTTAAACGCATATTGCCATTTACATGTAATCTCTGAGTAGGATTCCATACTGCTATCCCTACATTATTACTAAAATAAAACTCCAAACCAGATTTACCAGTGAAAGCTAATAAGTCATTATTTTGTAGTATTATTCTTGCATCATAATAATATGTATATGGAGATGCAGAAAAATCAATAAATGGATATGAAGTTTTTGAAAGTGTCATATAACCTCCTGTTATTTGCGTTTGTGTAGTAGTTGGTGTAACAACATAGTGAGCACCTCTTATGTCAAGCGTTGCTGTAGGGCTTGTTGCTCCAATCCCTACATCTCCATTATTTTTAATAACCGTTTTTTCGCCACCATTAACATCAAAAGATATATAACCAGGGTCGTCAACACTATTAATCTGAGTATCGTCGTCCTGACAACATGTTAATCTTGTCGCATTTCGTGACGGATTATTAGGATTTTTATTCGGTAAAATAATAGTATCTGATAACGCTTCCTGTTTATTTCCAGAATTCAATTCTGAAATTATTTGTCCATAACTTAAATTAGTTATAAACAAAATTGTTAGTATTAATAATAAATTTTTTTTCATTTTTGTTCCTTTCTTTTTTTAAGTTAATAAATATAATAATTTTAAATTTAATGTTAAATATTAAAAAAATGTATTTTAAGGCGGGTGATTACTCTCTCTCTTTAAAACCATCGGTAATTTGAGAGAAAAGTAATAACAAAAAAGCAAATATTTTTGAAAATAAAGTCATAATAAAATTTTTGACATATTAAATATTTCAAAAGTTGCGACAAAGATATAAATAAAAGATATAAATTCCAAATATTTTATCAACTATTTTATTTTATAAAAAAAAATATTTTTACATATTTTTGTTAGTCCTTGTTATTATTGAAAAAGGAAGTTTTAAGAATATGACCATATTTTTGAGATATGTTATATTTAATAACATTTTTTTGTCTAATTGGAAAAAATCTATGCTTAATTTTTATATTAAATATGTTTGTCCCCAATTTTTGAACTTGACCTTAAAAATTCTGAAAAATTTTACCAATCAAGGTATATTTTTCACAAAAGTTTATTTGCCAGGTTAGCCAGCTCTGAACGTTCTCCTTTTTCTAATCTTATGTGTGCATAAATAGGATGTTGTTTAATTCTATCAATAAGATAAGATAGTCCATTGCTTTGAGAATCTAAATATGGTGTATCTATTTGATATATATCTCCTGTAAATATTATTTTTGTGTTTTCTCCTGCCCGTGTTATTATAGTTTTTACTTCGTGAGGTGTAAGATTTTGAGCTTCATCAACAATAAAGCATATATCTGACAAGCTTCTGCCTCTGATATAAGCCAGAGGAGTTATAACTAATTTTTCACTTTCAAGTCCATCTGTAATGCTTTTAAATTCTTTATCTTTTTCAGCAAACTGATGTTGAATAAATTTCAGATTATCCCACAAAGGTGTCATATAAGGATTTATTTTTGATTTTATATCTCCCGGCAAAAATCCAATATCTTTATTACTTAACGGGACAATTGGTCGTGCAAGATATATTTGTTTGAACTGTCTTCTCTGAGCTAATGTTCCTGCAAGTGCCAAAAGAGTTTTCCCTGTGCCTGCTACTCCTTGTAATGTAACTAATTTAACATCAGGATTGGCTATTGCATGTAAAGCAAAAACCTGCTCTGAATTTCTTGGATATATTCTATATGCAGGATGTTTCTCTATCTTTTCAATTTTTTTACTTATAGGATTATAAAAAGCTAATGTTGAATTGCTTGTTGATTTAAGGATAAAAAAATGATTTGCCACAGGATTTTTTATTCCAATATCTTCAGGTTCACAAAAGCCATTTTTGTAAATAGAATCAATGATATGAGCATCAATATTTTCAATCAATGTTTTTCCCGAATATAAAGTTTTTAAATCTTTAATTTTGCCGGTTTCAAAATCTTCTGCAAATATCTTAAGCGATTTAGCTTTTAGTCGTAAGTTAATATCTTTGGTAACCATTACAACTTTTCTGTCAGGATACTCTTCAGCCAAAGAAAGAGCTGCATTAAGAATACGATGATCCGGCTTTCCTGAATCAAATATTTTTCGGGCATCAAGAGCAAGATTTTTAGATTCTTTCATCACAACTTTAAACCTGCCTCCTCCTGTATTACCAAGTGGTGCCCATTCCTGTAAAGAATTATTAGCAGAGAGTTTATCTATTATTCTTATAAATTCCCGTGCTTCAAAATTTTTTATCTCATGCCCTTTCTTAAAATTATCCAACTCTTCAAGTACTGTAATTGGAATTGCAACATCATTGTCTGAAAAACTATTAACAGAGCTATGGTCATATAAAATTACCGAAGTATCTAATACAAATATTTTTTTTTGTTTTGATTCTTTTTTCATAATATAGTTATTTTATTTGATTTGGTAACGAAACAATTTTTTTTGAGTTTGACAGCAAATATTGTTAATTAATTGATTTTAGGGTTTGCTGTCAAAATCAAGAGGTCTTTTTATACGATTATTATCCCAGGGCATTTATAATGTCATTCTGCCTAAGGCGGATTGACTCTGTCAGGTTCGGCAACTGCCGAACTCTGACAGGTCAGTAATGTCTAAATATTATAGACATAACAATAGTGCTATTTTTCTATAACTTTAAATTCAGTTCTTCTGTTATTAGCTTTTCCCTGTTCAGTATTATTTGTATCAACAGGTTTTGTATCACCATAGCCCTTATAAGAGAGCCGTTGTTTTGTAATATTTTTATTAATAAGATAGTTATATACTGTTTTTGCTCTGTTTTCAGATAGATTTTGATTATAGTCCTTTTTACCTGTATTATCTGTATGTCCGCTTAATTCAATTTTTATCTGAGGATTATTTTTTAGAAACTGTATAAGTTTTTCAAGTTCTATTTTAGATTCAATTTTAAGGTCATATTTTGCTGTTTCAAAAAAAATATTTTTAAGGACTACTGTTTCTCCTATTTTTATTTGTTTTAAAGGAATATTTTTTAAGAAAGGACTTATTTTTGAATGGTAATTTTTTAAAGAAAAGTTTTCTGAATAAAACAGATATTCTTTTTTTGATACATTAAGAGCATAATTTTTATTTGTTGGCAAGCAGATTAAAAATTCTCCGTTTACAGGGTCAGAGAATGACTGAACAATAGTTTTTCCTGTTTCCAAATCCATTAGTTCAAATTTAGCTTTAATTTTTGTTTTAGTATGGCTGTCAAAAACAATGCCTTTCATATATGTAACTTTTTGTGGTCTAATATTTTCATATAAAAGGAATTGATAAAGGTCTTCTTTTCCTTTTCCTCCAAATCTGTCAGAAGAGAAACAAGCTATTTCTCCTGATGTATTAACAATCATATTATTTTCGTCTGCACAGGTATTAATAGGATATCCAAGGTTGACAGGTTTTGTCCAATTTCCGTTTTTATCTTTTCTTGACAAAAAAATGTCCATTTTTCCCATTCCTGTATGTCCGTCAGAAGCAAAGTATAATGTTTGTCCATCAGGATGAATAAAGGGCGACATTTCTTTTCCTTTAGTATTTATTATATCTCCAAGGTTGACAGGTGTTCCCCATTTGCCATCAGGCATAAGTGTTGTTTCCCATATATCCATATTACCTTTGCCTTTATTGCGGGCACTGGCAAAATATATTGTTTTATTATCAGAAGAGATACAAGGTTGCGAATCCCATTTATTAGAGTTAATATGTGGTCCAAGATTAACGGGCTTGGTCCAGTTATCACCTGTTTGTTTTGAATAATACAGGTCGCAGCTTCCATATCCGTCAGAACGGTTACACGCTGTAAAAAACAATGTTTTTCCGTCAGAAGATATGCTTCCTGCTCCTTCATTACCGTGAGTATTAACAGGAGGTCTCATCTTTGTTGCTTTGGTCCATACATTGTTATTTTTTATACTTATATAAAAATCTTCTTCTTCTTTACTGCCTTGAAAATTAGTATATTTGTCTTTTGCTCTGCTAACTGTAAAAATAAAAGTTTGTTCATCAGCAGTTAATGTTGGAGAATATTCTCTGTTTTTTGTATTAATACTATCACCGATATTTACAGGTTTAAATGGCACAGGATTTTTAACAGCATTTATAGCAAATTCACAGTTTTTTAAATTATCTTCACATTTTTTTTGATTTTCAATAGATATTTCAGGATAATTGAGATAAGCCCGATAATGTTTTTTTGCGTCTTCATATTTGCCTACAGATAGTTCAATATTAGCAATAATAAAATATTTGAGAGGAAAAAAATCTGGACTAATGTTAATAGTTTCTTTGTAAGCATCTATTGCTTCTTCGTCTTGTTTTAGATAATGGAATATATCACCTAACAGCAAATATGCTTCAATAAATTTGTTATCAATTTTTATTGCTTTTTTTAAATGTGTTTCTGCATCAATGTAGCATCTTTTATTAGTTAAATTTAAAGCTTTTATATAAAATTTTTCTGCTCTTTTTGATTTGGTTGTAATATTATAACCTTTATTCTGGGCTATACATGAGTTAAGATTTAATATTAATATTGATATAAGTAATATATATTTTTTTATATACATAGCATAGGTTTAAAGTTTAAAGTTTAAAGTTTAAAGTTCAATGTTCAATGTTCAATGTTCAAAGTTTGATTTTTATCTTATTAACTAGTAATTCATAATTCATAATTCATAATTCATAATTCGTAATTCGTAATTCGTAATTCATAATTCATAATTCATAATTCATAATTCATAATTCGTAATTCGTAATTCATAATTCGTAATTCGTAATTCGTAATTCGTAATTCGTAATTCGTAATTCATAATTCGTAATTCGTAATTCATAATTCGTAATTCGTAATTCATAATTCGTAATTCGTAATTCATAATTCATAATTCATAATTCATAATTCATAATTCGTAATTCATAATTCATAATTCATAAGTTTCCAGTTTCGTTCTTAAACCTTCAATTATTTTACGGTATTCCAATATATTTATGAGATTGCAAAGATATTCTCCATTTAGGATTTTTTAAAATATAATCAATAATAACCGGTATTATTTGTTTTCTTTTACTCCATTCGGCTTGTAAGAATAATTTACAATTTTTATTAACAAGTTCAGCATTTTTTTCAGCCCAGTCAAGGTCTGTTTTGTCAAAAATTATAATTTTTAGTTCATCTGCTTTTTGAAATATATTTTTAAGAGGTTTTTTGTTTTTTTTTGGAGACAGACAAATCCAATCCCATTTACCGGTAATTTTATGAACGCCGGATGTTTCAAGAAAAGTTTTAATATTTCTTTTTTTTAATTCAAAACAAAGATAATCAAGATTATATAACAAAGGTTCTCCTCCTGTAACAACAACAGTTTTGGCATTACAGACAATAATATTCCCAATTATATCATCAACAGATTTAAGAGGATAATTTTTAGGATTCCAGGATTTTTTGGTATCACACCATTTACATTTAATATCACATCCGGCCACTCTGATAAAATATGCAGCTTTACCTGAATAAAATCCTTCTCCCTGAATACTATAAAATTCCTCCATTAAAGGAATAACTTTTCCTTGTTCTAATAATAACTTTTTCAAAATTCGTTAATTTTTTGCATTTTCCCTTGCCACACAAAATAATTATCTTTAAATATTTTTTCATTATTTTTTTCTTCAAAGATTCCATAAATAGCAGAGCCCGTTCCACTCATTGATGCATATAAAGCCCCATATTCATATAATTTTTCTTTTATCATTTTTAGTTCAGGATATTTTTTAAAAATATTATATTCAAAATCATTATATAGTTCTGTTTTCCATCTATGAACAGGTCTTTTTATAATTTTATTAATTGATTGCTGTTGTTTTTTGCTCATTGTAATTTCGGAATAAGCTTCACTGGTATTTATATGTATATTGGGCTTTACAACTAGTATATAATATTTGGTTATATCAATTTCAACTGGATTAAAAATGTCTCCTTTAGAATATACAAAAGCAGGTTTATTATATATAAAAAATGCACAATCGCTGCCAAGTTTATTTGCATAATCTTTCATTTGTTCTTTAGAAAGGTTTAATAAAAATAACTTGTTTAATAATTTGATAGTAAAAGTTGCATCTGATGAGCCACCACCTAATCCTGCACCTACTGGTATCTGTTTGTGCAGATATATTTGGACAGGCGGTAAATCAAAGTCGTTTTTTAACAGATTATATGCTGTTATACATAAATTTGAATTTCCGGGAATTTTAATTCCGCTTGTTTGAATATTTGTTTTTCTCTCTGATATAATTATTTCAAGAGAATCGCATAATTTGACAGGATAAAATACTGATTCAATATTATGATAACCATCTTGCCTTTTTTGTGTAACAGATAGCCCTAAATTAATTTTACAGTTTGGAAAACAAATCATCAATTACATTTTTAAAATATACAAATTTATAAATTTGTTTTAAAAAAAATTGTAATTTGCAAAATAAAATAATAAGAGGTGAAATATTTATGGAAAAATAATTTTGATATGTAAGAGAATGGTCCGCCTTAGGCGGATTTAGCAATTAAAAAAATGAAACGATAAAACAATTGAACAATGTAACTTGCAACTTGCAACTCGGAACTTGAAACATCAAATATGGTAACTACTTAATTACAAATTAAATACAAAAATATAAATGTATGAAAATAATAATAACAATATTAATAATTTTAACTTTTAATAGTAATAATGATTTTGCTTTATATAAAAGTATAAAAACAAAAGCTAATTTTATTACTGTTGATAAGCTTGGTAATATTTATTTAGTTAATAATGACCAAATATTAAAATATGATAATAATGTTAATTTTTTAATGTCTTACAGTAATAAAGATTTAGGTAAAATTACTTATGTTGATGTAAGCGATCCCTTAAAAATTCTTGTGTTTTATAAAGATTTCGGTCAAATTGTTTTTTTAGATAATACACTTAGTATTAAAGGAGATGTATTATTACTTGAAATGTATGAATTAGAGCAATCTACTCTTGCCTGTTCTTCTTATGAAAATGCTTTCTGGGTTTACGAACCCAATATGTATAAATTAACCCGTGTTGACAAAAATTTTCAGATAAGACAGCAAAGCGGAAACATTACTCAACTTATTGGTGAGGAAATAAGCCCTAATTATCTTACTGAAAGTAACAATTTTATTTATCTTAATGATCCAAAAATTGGTATTTTGGTCTTTGACAAGTATGGAACTTATTCCAAAACCATACCATTTAAAGGATTAACTTCTTTCCAGATTACTGGAAATAGACTTTTTTATACAGAAGCATCATTAATTAAAACTTATAACTTAAAAACACTTGACGAGACAACAACTAAATTACCTGAAGAAAAAGCTTTGTCTGTTAATGTATGGCAAAATAAACTTTATATCTTAAATAATAAAGAAGTAAATATTTATTCTATCATAAATAAAAAATAAGTAATTATTCAGGTATAGGGAAATAAGGTATAGGGTATAAGGAAATAAAGAATATTGTATAAAAAAGCCAAAGGAATATATCATTGATAAAAAAGAAGCTTCTAAAAAGGAATATGTTTTTATGAAATATAATGCACAAAAAGATTTCACAACACTTGAAGCATAGGAAAAAGCAAGGTTATTGAAATTGTTCTTCTATAAAGAAATTATTCCGCATCTTTGTATAGAAGATGCTAAGGTAAATTCTCAATGGTTATATTAAATTTGTTAAATCTCAAAAATAGATAGGGATATGAGGTATAAGGAAATAAAAAATATTGAAATAAGGGCTGAGTGCGACTACTATACCCTATACCTTTATACCATATACCCTTATACCTAAATAGTAATAAAAATTTTAATACCTTTACCCCGTTGGATATTTCCTACGGGGTGAATAATTACAAAAATAATATTATTTTTTAAATTTGTTATTTTTAATTATTAACATAAAAAAATAAAAAAAATGCATATAGCAATTGCAGGAAATATAGGTTCAGGAAAAACCACTTTAACAAAGTTACTATCTAAGCATTTTAGGTGGGAACCTCATTATGAAGATGTTGATAAGAATCCTTATCTTAATAATTTTTATGAAGATATGCAACGGTGGTCATTTAATTTACAAATATATTTTTTAAATAGTCGTTTCAGGCAGATTGTTGAAATAAGGGAAAAAAACAAAACAGTAATTCAGGACAGAACTATTTATGAAGATGCTTATATATTTGCTCCTAATTTACATTCAATGGGATTAATGAGCTCCCGCGATTTTGAAAATTATAAGTCCTTATTTGAGTTGATGAGTTCTTTTATTCAACCTCCTGATTTACTTGTTTATTTGAGAGCCAGCGTGCCAAAGTTAGTAGAGCAAATCCAGAAAAGAGGAAGAGATTATGAAAATTCTATACGTCTTGATTATTTAAAACGTCTTAATGAACGTTATGAAGCATGGATATCAACTTATGACATTGGAAAACTTTTGATTATAAATGTTGATGAAATTGATTTTTCACAAAATCCTAAAGATTTAGGAATGATAATAGAAAAAGTTGATGCTGAAGTAAACGGATTATTTGGGTCAAGCAAAGACCTTTTGTAAAAAAAAAATAGTCCAACAAATTCAATATCTTTGTTACAAAGTAGTTGTGTTTATAGATTTTCAAGTTGGGTTAAAATTTTTCGTCATTCAGAAGAGGAATTGCGATACTTAAGAAAAGCAATAACATAACCTGGACAAGCCAGAGCCAAACAGGCTATATGTTAAATTGACCTAATTTCTAATTTTTAATTGACCTAAAAAATGACCAATTATCCAATGTCTAATTGGTCATTAGTCCGCCTAAGGCAGATGAAATTTTGAAAACTATTGGCATTTGGGATTTGATTAGGTTAATTAGGTCAATTAGAGCAATTAGAAATTATAAAAAAGTTCTATATAAAATATTCTGCCAAAAAATACACGAATATTATAAATAAGATACTAACTTACAAATTGTTTCACTTTCCCGATTTTCAAAACAGGTTGTTAGCAATGACCGTTTTTTTGATATTTTATAGTGGATTAAATTTTCCCAATTTAAAACATCTGAAATAAAAAAACAAACGGTATAAATAAATAATTAAACTAAATTTAAAAGAAGGAATACATTATGGGAATTAAGATACGTTTAACTTTAATGAATTTCTTGCAATTTTTTGTATGGGGT
>Ga0307990_1000751_pt1 | contig 27866 bp, 27 predicted proteins | sample EllFjometagen129_FD_203168 | JGI IMG/M metagenome (GOLD analysis project Ga0307990, IMG submission 203168) | Marine microbial communities from Ellis Fjord, Antarctic Ocean - #129 | ecosystem: Environmental > Aquatic > Marine > Unclassified | place: Southern Ocean | collected 2014-10-08
GGTCGCCGTGCCCTCAGACTTCAGCTTCAGGACGCAATCAAAGAGGTCCTCTGCCTGCGAAAATGACAGGGGCATACCCTTCTCGTCCTTTTCTTCGTGGCGGTGGGCATTGACACTGAACCAGACATGAAAGGCCTTTTTCTGTGCCAGTTCCTTCATGGCGATCAGTTTTTCCCGGAACGTTTCATCGAAGGTAAGGCCGTCTATTATAAGAAGATCGGGTGTGAAGATTTCCTGTTCCGTCAGATCGGTGAGCCGCTCCTTGAACTTTGGAACACTGAATGATGTCTTCCTGAAGGTCATGATAAACCGGCGAAGCAACATAGAGTGCCATAAGTCATTGATATTCTCTTCCCTGCTTTGGTCGACGAGATTGTCAAAGAGTTCCCTGTATTGGAGTGTCACCTTATTTACGGGATCATTGAGGCTGACGTGCAGGACGTTCCTGTCGCGTACCATGGCGTTCAGTGCCAGTTGAACAAGGAATGCCGTTTTACCGACACCGGCTCGTGCCAGTACCGCAAAAAAGTTCCCTTTCTTATCGCTGTCAAAGGATTTATCGATTATTGTCCCCAACGGGCTCTTAAGGATGATGTCTTGTTTCAGCATGTTTACATTCCTGTCTCTAAGGTAGATTATGGTTCCTCTTCTTTGTGCCAATGTTCTGCATTGCATTTCTTCTCTAGGCGACATTCTTTTTCTTCTTTGCCGCCTTTTCCGCAAGTTCTTCTGCAATGGACTGTGGGACTCGTTTGTAGAGGGCAAATTCCATGGTAAACTGTGCCTGTCCCTGTGTTGCCGATCTCAGAACGGTAGAAAAACCGAACATTTCAGCAAGCGGTACCTGGGCCTCGATAACACTCATAGGCCCTTCGTCCTGGGAACCGACGATCATTCCCCGTCGTTGATTGAGGAGACCCATAACGGCTCCCTGAAAATCGACGGGTGTTTCAACTTCCACCTTCATGATCGGTTCATGAATGACGGGATTTGCCCTTCCATAGCCTTCGAGAAAGGCACCCCGTGCCGCTGCCTGAAATGCCATTTCGGAAGAGTCCACGTTGTGGAAGGCCCCGTCGTTGATGACGATCCGTATGCCCGTTATGGGATATTCCATCTTCGGTCCCTTGGCCATACATGCGCGAAAACCCTTTTCGCAGGCCGGTATGTACTGTGTGGGGATGACGCCGCCGGTAATCTTGTTGACAAATTCGAAATCTGTTTCCGTAATCGGTTCCATATAACCGCCGATACGGCCATACTGCCCTGATCCGCCGGTCTGTTTCTTGTGGATGTAGTCGAATTCCGCACTTTTTGTAATGGTCTCGCGGAAGGCAACGAGAGGATTTCCCGTTTCCACTTCTGCCCCGTATTCCCGACGCATGCGTTCCACATAGACCTCAAGGTGCAGCTCCCCCATTCCCTCAATGATAGTTTCATCCGTTTCGCCATCGACATAGGTCTTGAAGGTGGGGTCTTCTTTGGTGAAGCGGTTCAGCGCCTTGGACATATTGATCTGTGATTTGTTGTCCTTCGGTATAATGGCAAGAGAAATCACCGGATCGGGGACAAACATGGATGTCATGGTCAGATTCAGTCCGGGGGATACGAAGGTGTCTCCCGAGGAACAGTCTACGCCGAAGAGGGCTCCAATATATCCCGCAGGGATTGCGTCGATATCCTCCATCTGGTCAGCATGCATGCGGGCGACACGTCCCACCTTTATCTTTTTTCCGCTCCGTATGTTGACTATGGTTGATCCCTTTGCCACTGTCCCCTGGTAGACCCGGATATAGGTAAGCTGGCCGTAATGACCGTCTTCCAGTTTGAATGCAAGGGCCACCGTGGGATCTTCCGCGTTGTTGGAAAGAATTATGGGCGATTCATCCTTGCTCATATCGAGGGCCGTGTTTTCTATATCTGAGGGGCTGGGCAGGAGCTGTGTGACGGCGTCGAGGAGTGGCTGTACTCCCTTGTTTTTATATGCCGTCCCCATAAATACCGGCGTCAGTTCACGGGAGATCGTTCCCTTTCTCATGGCATCTATAATGAGTTCTTCGGGGATATCCTTTTCTTCCAGGATGACCTCCATCAGCTCATCGGAAAACATGGATGCCGCTTCGATCATTATCTCACGCTTTTCTGTTGCCAAGGGCACAAGATCTTCCGGAATGTCCTCGATGCGGACATCTTCGCCACTCTCGTTGTCAAAGTAGAGTGCCTTCATTGAGACAAGATCAACGACCCCCTTCATATTCATCTCAAGCCCGATGGGAATCTGCATTGCCACAGCATTGTGTCCCAGCTTTGATTTCATCTGAGCGATCACACGCATGGGATCGGCGCCGCTTCTGTCGCACTTGTTTATAAAGGTAATAAAGGGGACGTTGTACCGTCTCATCTGGGTGTCTACGGTAATGGTCTGGGACTGTACGCCTCCCACAGCGCAGAGTACGAGAACTGCGCCATCGAGAACCCTGAGGGACCGCTCTACCTCGACCGTGAAATCGACATGCCCCGGGGTGTCGATAATGTTGATTTCGTGGCCCCGCCATTCGCAAAAGGTGGCCGCCGAGGTGATAGTAATGCCTCGTTCCCTTTCCAGTTCCATGGAATCCATGGTTGCGCCCACTCCGTCCTTTCCCTTCACATCGTGGATGGCGTGGATACGCTTTGTATAGAAAAGTATCCGCTCTGTTAGGGTTGTTTTTCCCGAATCGATATGTGCACTGATGCCTATGTTCCTGACTTTTTGATCCTTCATTTTTCCTTTTTTTCCTATGATTGAATGATTTGTAACGGCGCTATATGTACCAAAAAACCCCCATTCCGCAATTTCAGGCCAGTGGGGGTCCAATTCTCATTCTTATTTACTCGGTATATTTAGTTACTTTTTATGTATTTGTCAAGAATAATTAAAAAAATATTCACTATAGGCATTAAATGAATCGAACGGATAACATGCAGAGGCAGTAATTGCAATTATATTACCATAGATGCAGGGAATAGTTAAAATATAATGGATAAAGAGAGTAATCGCTGGTATAAAAAGGCGTAAAAAGATTTTCACTATTGGGAACTTGACAACTATCTATTAAGAGGAGGTTATCTATGAAGTCGCTCACGATTTTGAAGGAAACTCAGATTTTCCAATATCTCACTGATGAACAATTAAAAAAAATGGAGCCTCTGGCAGTTGAAGAGAAACATAAGGCGGGAACTGTTCTCTATAAAGAGGGTGAGGCTGCCGGTAAATGTTATATTGTCACCGAGGGCAAGATTGTACTGGATATGAAAATTGATATGGGACCATCCGCTCCTCCTCTACAGGTCACCGTCGATGTCATAATTAAGGGTGAAGAGATGAGTTGGTCGGCATTTGTGGAACCCCACATCTTTACGGTCAGCGCCTTGTGTATAGACGATGCAACGCTACTTACCTTTGAGTCCAAAAAGCTGAGGGCATTGATACATCAGGATACGGTGCTGGGTTTTAACGTAATGAGGGGAGCTGCAAATCTGATAGCCAAACGTCTCCATCACACAAGAAATATCCTGGCAGGCGAGAGGGGACTCCGGTTTTTGCCTACCTATTGAAGTCTGTTATTAAAAAGTGTGAGTGAGGCCCTGGGGACCTCACTCACATGTCTGAACTATATTTATTCTTCTGATTTCACTCCATACTTTTTCTTCAGGTACTGCTCGCCTGTTGCCGGGTACAGTGCATAGACGAGAAGATCTTCCTCCGTTTTTGCAAGATTACCGATCTTCTCGCGACATTGTTCCAGCTCCGGCTCAAGATAATCGGCCGGCCTCCCCGTAATCGGCGTCTGACCGCGGGCATATTTCTTGAGAACGATTTTCTGCACTTCAGGGTCGACCTGAGTCGGTGTCTCACCGTAGAGGCCGTAGGCCAGATCCTTGATCTGATTGGTAACCATCTTGTATTTTCCGAAGAGAACGTTGAGGACGGCCTGAGATCCGATGATCTGAGAGGTAGGTGTAACCAGTGGCGGTGTTCCCAGTTCCCTTCGTGTTACGGGAATCTCTTCGTACACTTCCTGAAGCCTGTCAAGTGCCTTCATCTCTTTTAACTGGCTGACAAGATTGGAGATCATGCCGCCTGGTACCTGATGGGCCAGAACACCGCCGTCGACTACCGATAATTTGTTGGACGCGAGAAATTTCTCATACTTGGGCGCTATTTCTTCGAGGTGCTCGCCTAGTTTCAAGAGTTTAAAGAGATCTAGACCTGTGTCCCACTCCGTTCCCTGAAGGGATACGACGAGCGGTTCAACGGCCGGCATGGATGTACGCAGGGCGTAGGGTGCCAGGCATGTGTCTACAATGCTGACACCCGCTTCAATGGCCTTTATGCAGGTCATGGACGCCATTCCACTCGTATAGTGGGTATGTAAATGAAGGGGAACGGTTACATGCTTCTTCAGTTCCGCAATCAGTGTATAGGCGTCATAGGGGGCGAAGATTCCCGCCATGTCCTTGATACAGATCGTATCAGCTCCCATCGCTTCGAGTTCCTTGGCCTTTTTTGTGTAGTAATCGAGGTTGAATATGTCACCACCCAGGTGTCTCTCCGTCAGTGTATAGCAGACGACACCCTCGAAGTGCTTTCCATTAGCCTTGATCCGCTCCACTGACGTCTCGAAATTTCTCAGATCATTGAGGGCATCGAAGACCCGGAATATATCGATGCCAACGTCGCAGGCCGTGTCAACGAAGGCACGAACCACATCGTCGGGATACTGGCGATATCCTACCAGATTCTGTCCCCTCAGCAGCATGGTAAAGGGGGTCTTCTTTATATACTTTTTGAGAGTCTTCGGTCGTTCCCAGGGGTCTTCATCGAGGAAACGATGCATGGTGTCGAAGGTTGCGCCTCCCCACACCTCCATTGCCCAGAAGCCCATGTCATCCATTCCTTCGGCAATGGGTATCATATCCTCTGTCTTCATTCGTGTTGCATAAATAGATTGATGGCCGTCCCGGAATGTATTGTCCTGAATCCTTACTGGATTAGCCGTTGTTTTCTTGTCTTCTTTCAAGCTGAACCTCCTTGTACAAAAAATAGGTCCTTTCGTAATGAAGTTGCGCAGGCATAAATTCCTTTGAGTAGTCATTCAGATGGTTATGTGAATAATCCTGGCGCAGCGCAATGATGGCGATTCCAATTGCCTCAGCCCAAAAGCTAGTTTCGGAGTCGCCTGAAGCAAGCCTTAGATTTATCAAAAAGCATCCTCAATAATGCCGCCGTTTATCAACTTACATGCGAAAGAGGTAAAATTATATATCGCATCCATTCGGTATATATTGTGAAAGTGAGCTACCGATTAACCGGACTGGACGCTGCTGCATAGATCCTACAGCTTCTGCTCAGTCATATATGTGAAATCACAATGCGAAAATGCTGCTATTCTCCCTTCTACCATGAAGAGCAATAACATGTATATAATAATACGAGGGGGTGTCAAGTTGAAAGGTGATAGATGCATCTTTTTATGGGAAAAGAGGGGAATACCCTTGTCATTTATCGAGATAAGAATTATGCTTTGTCATTGCAAAGGAAATTTTTATTAACACTTTAGTCGAGGCCTTAGTAAGTTAGATATTGCTTTTTGTTAGAAAGCAGGGTGGAACCTATGCTGAAGGTAGGATTGACGGGTGGGATAGGAAGCGGAAAATCGACGGTTGCCCGCTCTTTCAGGGAGAAGGGGGCATATGTGGTTGATTTCGATCATCTTGCCCACCAGACAGAGAAACGGGGCAGTGCCGCATGGAACAGTATTGTCGAATCATTCGGGAGGCAGGTCCTTAATGAAGATAACACCATAAACCGGATAAAATTGGGGAAAATTGTCTTTCGCGACAGAGAGAAACTGAAGGTTCTCAATAGCATTGTCCATCCAGCAGTCTTGGTAAAGTGGAGGGAGGAGGTCGATAGTATCCTGAAAATAAGAGAGGATGCCGACATACCACTCCTCATCGAGGTAGGTTGGCAGGATCGCTTTGATACAGTTATGCTTGTATATGCATCTCCTAATGTTCAGATAAAAAGGATAATGAAGAGGAACGGGTGCAGTCACAGGGAGGCAATGGAGAGGCTGAACTCTCAGATGCCTATAGATGATAAGATTGCCTTTGCCGACTTTGTTATAAGGAATGAATGGTCCTTCGATGAAACCAGCAGGCTGGTCGACGAGACATGGATTACGCTACTTGAGATAGAAAGGAAAAAGAGAGAGACAGGAAGTTCTTAATGATAGGGAAAAATGTATCGGCCGATTTTAGTTCCAGAGTATCTGAACCGGAAATAGATTCTACCAGTTATGTTCACCCCCTCGCATCCGTTATCGGTAGTGTCATTATGGGAAAACATATTTGGGAAAACATATTATGGTTTCACCAATGGCCTCCATCGGGTGCATATCCACGGCCCCGCTGTCGTTCATGATGATACCTTTGTCGGTATGAAATTCCTTATTTTCAGGTCATCCGTAGGGAAGGGTTGTGTCATAGAGCCGGGTGTCATTTTGATGGGGGTATCGGTGGCCGAATGAAGGATATGAATAAAGGGGTGGTTCACGTTAACCTACAACTGGCCAGGGGGTATCTGGGGCAAGAAAAGTAAGGTCGGCCCCTGACAGTATGTAAAAAAAGGATTACCGCTTCCTGTGACATTGAAAGGGCATTCGCCGCATTGTGATGCGGAGGGTTTCACATCAGCCACGTCCGGCCTTTTTCAGGGATTCCTTATATACATGATAGAATGCCTCGTTATCGGCAATTCCCCTCTTGATGATGGCACTGAAATTGTCGATATTTGAGGGATTGACAATGAGGTTGACGCTCTTGTTAAAGGCCATCATATTATCCATGGTCCGGAACCTGTCGCTTATCATGACGACGAATATGTTTCTTCGGATGCTCATGGAGAGACCCTTCAGGTTATCGAGAATGCTGTTTCTGTCGGGGTTGTCGGCATCGAATTTTTCGTTTACTATGACAAGCTGATAGACGTGGAATCTCATCTTCTTAAGCGCATCCCGTGAGGAATCGGGCCCCGTAATATGATACCCTTCCTGTGTGAGAATTTCGCTTATCTTGCTTCGCAGGGCCGGGTCGGATTCACAGATAAGGGCCGTATCCGCGCCTTCTTCAATGAAATCGAAGGGCTTGTCAGAGGCATCATAGGCGCCGGAAGTTACTTCATTAATCAATGTTTTTTCCCCATCCATAATTTTCTCCTTATCTTCTACTACCGCTTCCTTGTGTTTTTTCCGTAGTCTTGATCGACTTCGAGTCCTTCTATGCCCGTCGTTGCCTCACCACGTTCACTCTTCACCGAATCGATTCCCCGGCTTACGACGCCCTTTGTCGTGGCATAGGCCAACGCCGTTTCTTCGGTGATCTGGCCTGACGTGTATAACCCGATGATGTAATCGTCGAATGTTGTCATGCCATACTGGCCGCCCGCTTCGATTATATCGTGGTAGGTCTTCCCCTCCGATTCTCCATGGAGAATGGTGTCTTTGACACGAAGGCTTGTCCCCATTATTTCAAAGGCGGCCACCCTGCCACCGCCTATCCTGGGCAGAAGTCTCTGGCAGACGATCCATCGCACCGTATCTGCGAGCCGTATACGAATCTGCCGTTCTTCTTCCATGGAAAACATTCCCAGGATGCGGTTGATTGTCTGTCCCGCGTCCACCGTGTGAAGCGTGCTCAGTACGAGATGCCCCGTTTCTGCGGCACTGAGTCCAATTTCCACTGTTTCTCTGTCACGCATCTCACCGACGAGGACTACCTTGGGGGCCTGTCTCAACGCAGCCCTCAACCCGCCGGCGAAGGTATCGAAATCATTACCCAGTTCTCTCTGGTTGAAGGTAGCCTTCTTGTGTGGATGCTGAAACTCAATGGGGTCTTCCAGAGTAATGATATGAATCGATTGCTGCTCGTTGAAATCGTTCAATACGGCCGCAAGAGATGTTGATTTACCGCTTCCCGTGGCTCCTGTTACGAGGATGATCCCGTTCTTTTCCTTCACCATTTCGCTGAAGGGCTGGGGAAGATTCATGTCCCGGCAGGTGGGAATCTTCGTTTCAAGCTTTCGGAGGACGATGGAGTAATTGCCCCGCTGGGAAAATATGTTTACTCTAAACCTGGCCTTGCCCGGCAGCTCGTAGGAAGAATCGCAGGAACCGTCGGAGAGCAGCGTTTCGGTGAGGCGGCGATCCTGATTTATCAGATTAAGTGCGAATATCTCCGACTGAAAAGGTGTAAGCTCGTCAATGGGGGTACCGAGCTCAACGGCCGCGAGCTGGCCCGAGCTTTCTACCTGCAAGGGGTTCCCGGCGGTAATGTTCAGATCGGAAACATTATCGTGGGACTCAAGCATTTTTGTCAGGATATAATCAATCTCTTGTTTTCTCATTGGACTCCCCTCTTTGGTCGTAAATATGTAATGGGTATTATTTCTTACTTACCAAAGGTGATCACACCTATACCTCTGTAAAGTCAACAGGCGCCGATTTGAGGAATGGCCTGAATTTAACCTTATCGTTTGCCTTGGTATAGGCCTCATCGGGGCTGATCCACCCCTTCTGTAGAAGGTTCATGATGGAATCGTCCAACGTCTGCATGCCGTATTTTTTCCCTGTCTGGATCATGGAGGGGATCTGGAAGGTCTTCGATTCCCTGATCAGGTTTCGGACGGCCGGTGTGGCGATCATTATTTCCAGGGCTGCACATCGTCCCGTTTTGTCGACACGTTTAAATAGAACCTGCGCTACGACGGCGCGAAGCCCGTCTGCCAGTGTTGACCTGATCTGGGATTGTTCCTCCGAGGGGAAGACTTCTATGACCCGGTCTACCGTCTTTGCGGCACTCGTCGTGTGGAGTGTTCCAAAGACGAGGTGTCCCGTAGACGCTGCCTCAACGGCCAGAGATATGGTCTCGAGGTCTCTCATTTCACCGACTAGGATGATGTCGGGATCTTCACGAAGGGCGCCCCTGAGGGCCGCAGTAAATGTCTTTGTATGAAAACCGACCTCTCTGTGATTTATGATGCAGCTTTTGCTCTCATGCACGAATTCTATCGGATCTTCTATGGTTATGATGTGATCCTTTCGGGTGCGGTTGGCTTCATCTACGATGGCGGCAAGGGTCGTGGACTTTCCACTTCCCGTTGGGCCCGTAACGAGGACGAGACCCCGGGGAAGCGATGCAAGCTTGGTAATCACCGGAGGAAGCCCCAGTTGTTCCGCTGTGAGAATTTTGCTGGGAATTTCCCTGAAAACTGCCGCTATACCATATTTCTGCTGAAAGTAATTTGCCCGGTATCGTGCGAGACCGGGGACTTCATAGGCGAAATCGACGTCACCCGTTTCTTCGAATATCTTTACCTTGTATTCCGGAGCAATCTCGTAGAGCATCTTTTTCAGGTCTTCATTTTCCAGCGTGTGATACTTTACCCGTTCCATGTCACCCCTGATTCGTATGACCGGCTGTTGACCCGAAACCAGATGTAGGTCGGATGCCCCCTGTTCGTTCATCAGTTTGAAAAAAGCATCTATCTGTGCCATATTATTATTCCCTCTCTGTGGGGTTTGGGGAATATTCCCCCTATAAAGGATTAACTATTTCCGTCCCCGCACCGCGGGCGGTAATGTTAATTGTAAAAGCTAAATATAAAGGAAAATGAGAAATTGTCAAGAAATAAGGTGTTTTCGATAGATTACTGATTAAGGCACGCCATGTTACGCTGTCATTTCCGGAAAGCGGAGATTATGACGTGCCGGCTACATACATGGGATATATGAACCTGAATCGATTCTGTGAATGGGCGCAAAGGGCGCCACAGATATATCATTCCTTATGGGGAATTTTCAATCTGCGGGGGATATCGCAATGTCAAAAAAACTATTTTCAGAAGAAGACAGGAAGATATTTGGAGAAAAGGGATTAACTGAGGACGCAGTCATCTCTCAGGTGAATCTCTTCAAAAAGGAGAGGCAGGTGCTGAAGCTGAACCGTCCCTGCACGATTGGCGATGGCATAGTCGTTATTCCCGATTCCAAAAGAGACCAGCTCGTGGGGATTCATGACAAGGCGGCGGAGGAGGGAAGGATGATTAAGCTTGTCCCCGCTTCAGGTGCCGCCAGTCGAATGTTCCGCGATTGGTATGGATATTACGAGAGGGAGAATTTTGATAAATCGGAGGCGGGTGCAGCGTTTGTTAACGATCTCCGCAAATATGCCTTCTATCATGATCTGATGGAGGTCATTGTACGAGACGGCAGGGATCTGAAAGACCTGTTACGTAAGGGCGAGTACAACACTATCCTCGGATATATATTGACGGATAAGGGATTAAACTATGTCCATCTTCCCAAGGCCCTCATCAGGTTTCATACATATGCGGACCACTGTCGCACGGCACTGGAGGAACATCTCGTAGAGGCTGCCTTCTATGTCAGAGACGGCACAGGTGCATCGGGAATCCATTTTACCCTTTCAGCGGAACACAGGGAGGAGATCGAAGACTATATAAAAGCTATAAGGAAAGGCTACGAAGAGAGATACGTAACTACTTTTAACCTTTCCCTTTCAGTACAGCACCCCTCTACAGATACCATTGCCGTCGACGGGGAGAATAAACCCTTTCGTGATGCCAGGGGACAGCTTGTCTTCAGGCCGGGTGGGCACGGCGCCCTTTTGAAAAACCTTAATGAAATCGAGAGTGACATTATTTTTGTCAAGAACATCGACAACGTTGTCCCCGACAGGATGAAGGAGAAGACTGTCCTCTATAAGAAGATACTGGGGGGTTCTCTGCTGACACTCCAGACAGAGATATTCGGTTATCTTCGCATATTGGCAGGCGAAGGTGCCGATGAAAAGACAGTCGAAGAGATTGCCCGTTTTTCCAAGGAAAAACTCTTTACTTTCTTTCCTCCCGCATTTCGTACATTTTCCTTAGACGAAAAGAGCGATTTCCTCTTTCATAGACTGAATCGTCCCCTTCGTGTCTGTGGTGTTGTAAAGAATGTGGGCGAACCGGGGGGAGGTCCCTTCTGGGTGGAAGGGGGAGGGGGAACGCAGTCTCTCCAGATCGTGGAATCTGCCCAGGTTGATCTGGAATCGGAAGGCCAGAGGGATCTCTGGAAATCGGCAACGCACTTCAACCCCGTCGATCTTGTCTGTGGGGTGAGGGACTTTCGGGGAAAAATCTTCGACCTGGAACAATTCGTGAATAAGGATACCTACCTCATAGTCGAAAAATCTATGGAGGGGAGGGACCTGAAGGCGCTGGAACATCCCGGTCTCTGGAATGGATCGATGGCCCGGTGGAATACTGTCTTTGTAGAAGTCCCCATTACGACCTTCAATCCAGTGAAGACAATCGATGATCTCCTGAGGAAGGAACACATTTCGTGACTAATCATGTAGAGAGTTTGAAGCTGTTTAGACTGAAGTCTGAAGGAGATAGATTTTAACCAATCGCCAAATCGTCTCCGAAATGGTCTTCAAAGGAGAAAAACTGACTTTTTGCGAGTCTACTACAGATAATCAAAACGTGACCTGTGCCGAATGGCGGATATAATTCTCCAGTGCTGAAATCAGATCATAAGTTTCTGGACTTCATCCATTTTTTCCGCCGTGACTTCGATGAACTTTACCGTATCGCCCCTGGAACAGTGGGCGGTGGCCTTTTCATTATTGGGGGCATCGCTGTACATGGCGCAGATTGTCGCCGCTTTGTGCAGCTTTTCCTCATTGCAACCGTAGGGAATCAGTGTGATGGGTCCGGGGACATCCCCCATGGTGACGACCACATCATCATTTTCCACGAGGCCTTCTATGGCGTCATTATCCTTCTCGTTTCTTCCCACGATGATCTTGGTTTCTTCATCCAATCGCAGGTGCCTGCCCGCCTTGAGAAGTTCTAAGTCCCTAACCTTAAAATCGGGGTGATAATGAAAGAGGTCTTTCAGCCTTCTGGAAAACATGGGATCGGTGAGAAGACAGCCGCCGCCGGGGTTTGAGTACTCTATAATGCCATACTCTCCGGCCATTGCAATCTGCCTTTTTCTGCTTCTCCCCTCTATATCGAGGAGTCGCTCACGATCGACTGTGCCTTCCTTTTCCGGTATCGTCTCGGGGAGGAGTTTTGCGCTCATAGGTCTCAGGATAAGTTCCTCATATCCCGATCGTTTGGACGCAATATGGAGTGACTGTTTCGTCTGAGACATGGGACGCTGACCCAGCACTTCGCCCGTAAAGAGGAAATCAGCCCCCAGTTCCTCCATCTTTTCCCCTGCCTTCTTCAACATCAGTGTATGACAATCAATGCAGGGGTTCATGTTCTTGCCGTATCCGTACCGGGGAGCCCTCAGCATGACAAGGTATTCGTTGGTAAAGTCTATCACAATCAGCGGGATGCCGATACGGTCTGTGGCCTGCCTGGCCTTTTGGGCATTGAAGAAAGGTGTTTCGAAGGTAATGCCCACCACCTCTATGCCCTGTTCCATGATTACCTTTGCGGCCAATATACTGTCAAGCCCGCCCGATAGAAGAGATATTCCTGTAATACTCAATACTTTACTGTTTTGACCTCCCATTTTTCATAGAGTAATCCGCACATTTCGCTATCCATATAATAATCGATAAAATATAAAAAGTCTTCCTTCAATTCTGCCCGTATGGCCCGAAGGAGAATCTCTCCCCTCCCGTCGGAAAGGGGGAAACTGAAAATGTCATTTAAAAAGGGTGTGCCGACAGCTTGTAATGTGCGTTCTACAATGGTTTCTCTTCCCATGTCCTCTGACATGGTAGCAATGGTGGTTCCCCTTTCTTTCAGCGTATTCAGGAATTGCTCAGGTATCTTTTCGAATAAAATTAAAATCTCTCTACCGTCGATCGTGAGAGAGAGATCGGTTCTTATCGACAGGTTGAAGCCGTCTTTCTCGAAATCGAAGATCTGGATATTGGCATCTTTCACAGAGATATATCCCAGCATCGAGAGGATGGATTCGGCCAGTTGCAGATTTGTTTCGTAAGTCATATTGATCGGTATCCTGGGTGGCGAGGTTTCATCCGTCTCAGTAAGTCCGATCTCTTCAACAAGTTCTACAATTTCGAGGCCCTTTCTCCCGGCATAATTTCTGACGTTTTTATGCAGGAGCGACGACTGATCCTTGAGGAGGTTGATTGCAAAGGGATTGGACCCTTCATGTGATACGACCCAATCGACCATTACATTAATTTTGGGACTGTTCCCGATAGCTTTGTAATCACCTAGTCTCTTCAACGCATATGATCGCGACGCCTCTATGACACCTTCCAGCATGGATGGGATTTCGCTGTCCCTCTTCCCTCTGATAAAGATGTAATTCTTCCATGTCGATTCTATGATCTCTTTCAGGTTGTCCGGTATACGGTTCGAGAAGTCGAGAAGCATCGTCATACCTTCTTCAAGTTCTACGATGGGGACCAGGGCACAGTTGATGGACATTTGTCCCGCCGGGGGGAGGGGGATGTAAAAAGTCCCTTCCCTTATGACCGATCCATCCATGCGGCCCACTATATAACCTATGGCATCCAGCTCCTTTTTCAGGGAGAGGAATGGCTTCTCCGGGATTACCGGTTTTTCCGCTGGTGCCGGTTCTTTCAGGGGAATGATCGGCTTTTCCTCTAGAGCCACCTGGACCACGGGTGTCTCTTTCCCTTTGACGGCAAGTGTCAGTACATCGCCCGGCCGTATGATATTGATATCCCCTATGTGTGGATTGAGCTTCTGAACCTCCTGAAGCGCTGTATGCATCTCTCTGTATGAAACTCCCAGTTCGTCATGGATAATCTGGGACAGCGAGTCTCCCCTTTTTACCGTATATGCCAGCAAGTTACTCTCTGACCCGGGAGGGGCGATCGGTACCCTTGTCGTCACTTCAGTTTCCGGGATGTTATTGTCAAGGGGCTCGCTTTCAATAGGTTTCTTTCCCCTGGGGAGTAGAAACTTCTGCCCCACTTGTATAATATTGATATTCTTGATGTGCGGATTGAGTTCCCTGACCTGATCGAGTATCCGGTATATGTCTCCGTAAGAGACACCAAGTTCATCGTGAATAATTTTCGATATGCTTTCCCCCGCCTTTACTGTGTAAAGAGTACCCTCATCTGCTGCAGGGGTTATCTTTTTAAAGGTCAGGCTCACCGTCTCTTCTCTGGCTGTTGCCAAGGGGGTGATTATCATGGAGAGGAGAAGGATTGCACCGACAATCGGGATCAGATTCCATTTAGTACGTTTAATCATTGCATATTCCTGAAGGGAAAAAGTTAAAATTACGTTACCTGAGGTGTTCTGTAAAGTCAATATCCCAATCCACATGCCGCTTTTTGACGGGTGCCAACCACGGTTCTTGTGCTGAATGCATCTGTTCTGCCATAGTGAAATCATGCTTCTGAAAATACTCGTTATTTGACACAATGTGAAACTTGATATAAGTAATGTACTGTGATTTAAAGGGTTCCAGTAGGGTAAAATCGTGATGATTAAAACCTGTTTACTTTGAGATTGTAAAGAGAGGAGTGATTCATATGGGTCCGATGGATAGCGAACTGATAAAAGAATTTCAGAAGAGACTTGAAAAGAAGGTGAGAGAAAATGAGATCACCGTTGTCCAGTACTGGAAGGAGCGTCTCGATAGACTGGTGGCCATGAAACCTGAGGGGATTGCGCCACTGAAGGTGGAAATGAAAAAACTCTCGGATATGATGGACACAAGAATAATGACAATGAAAAAGGGATGAAATGAAGGAGCTTGCAAACTTTTTATTCGAAGTGGGGATGTTACAGAAGACTCCGAGGTCGGGTTTTCAATTTCTCGGTTCCGGTCGCGAATCGGTTGCTGAGCATGTCTTGAGGACCATATTCATTGGGTATGTGTTGAGCAAGCTGGAACCGGATATTGATCAACAGAAGATATTCAAGATGTGCCTCTTTCATGATCTTGCTGAGGCGAGAACGGGTGACATGAATTATGTCAACAAAAAATATGTTACCGTCGATGAAGAAAAGGCGGTCTGTGAACTTGCGGACACCCTTCCCTTTGGCGGTGAAATCAAATCCGTCGTATCGGAGTTTAATGCACGTGAGACACGCGAATCACTGATTGCCCATGACGCGGATCAGTTGGCCCTCATTCTGCAGCTCAAGGAATATGGAGATCTGGGAAACAAATACAGCAAGGAATGGATCGATTTCGCCATACAGAGACTTGCCACCGATAGGGCCGGTAAACTGGCGGAGGTTATATTAGAAACAGATTCGTCGGACTGGTGGTTCAAGGACAAGAGTGACTGGTGGGTTAATGCGAACAACAAATAAGGGGTCTACGATGAAAGTGAATCTTTCTGGAAATCCTTTTCTCTCAACGATAGGGGCTGTCCTCATTTTTTCCCTCTTAACCGGCTGTGGAGCAAGTCGGTTGGAACAGAAACAGTCGGGCATCCATGTAGATATGGGGGTTGCCTATCTCAAATCAAAACGCTATGCGCCCGCCCTAAGGGAACTGATCACCGCGGAAAGATTGACGCCAAAGAATCCCGAAATTTACTACTTCAAGGGCTCTTCCTACTATGGAAGCGGCATGATAGAGGATGCCATCGAGGAATTCGGGAAGGCCATTACCTTGAACCCCGACTATTCGGCGGCATACAATTTCCTTGGTGTTATCTACATGGAAAAGGGGCTCTATAGGCATGCCCTGGACGAGTTTAACAAAGCCCTTTCCAACGTCCTCTACGAAACACCGGCACTTCCCTTGAATAGTATGGGCGACATCTATTTTAAAAAGGGGGAATATAAGACGGCACTGGCGAAATATGCCGAGGCCATACAGAGGGAACCGGGGACGTTTTTACTTCCCATGATAGAGAAGAATATGGGACGAACCTCTCTTGCCATGAAGGATATCGGCACGGCCGTGTATCACCTGGAACGTGCCGTCAAGATATCACCTTATTTCGCTGAGGCGAGGTACTGGCTGGGAATGACTTATTTAGAGGAGGGGAATAAAAAGAAGGCAATGGAAGAGTTACGCGCCGCCTTCAAGGTCGACCCGAAGGCACCCTTCGGAGTAAAGGCGAAAGAAAGCATCCAAAACATAATTGAGAATTAATCCGCAGATTTCGGAGATTGCACCGATTATTCGAATCACGTGGAGTGCGTTGGCTCATCTGCGAAATCTGTGGATTCAAAAGTGAACATTAAACATTGCTTATTCCTTCACGGCACATGTGCCATTCAATCTATGGTTATGCCCATCTTTAAAGGGAGTCAAAATGAAAGTAGAAACCATCGAGTCCTGGGACGAATTCGACACGCTGGTCAGAGACCTGGATGGCTGGGCTTTTCGCGGTCAGAGGAAGGCTGTCTGGAAGCTCTACAGCTCGTTGTCTCGACATCTGCATGATTTTGTACCGGACCGCACAGTGCGGGAAAAAAGGGAGGCGCGGGCCATTCGGATTTTCCGTCGAAAGGCCCACAACTTTATAAGTGATCTGCGGACCCTTGAAAGCGATCTTCGCTGTCTGGCCTTGATGCAGCACCATGGAGCTCCGACACGGCTTCTTGATTTCACAAAGTCACCTTACGTTGCGGCCTTTTTCGCCCTTGAGTCTGCAATTGACGACGCCAGCATTTATGCTGTGAATACCCCCATCCTGTGGCAAAAGTCACCGACGGGTCTCCCCGATCTCACCTATGAGACCATCGACCCGCGGGAGCCCGGTTCCTTTGCTAAATATTTTGCTATTAATAAATACGAACTGGTGTGGACTGGAGAACCACGGGCGATGGATCGTCGACTTCTGGCACAATCGGGTACTTTCGTGGTGCCCGGTGTGCTCGATAAACCGGTTGAAGACATCCTGCTGTCTTATCACTCCACGGAGCCGCTGATCAGGAAGTTTATCCTCCCGGCCAAGAAGATCAGGAGCGCCTTTATGCGGTCGCTCTATCGGATGAACATCACGAACGCGACACTCTTCCCTGACCTGGAAGGATTAGCGAAGTCCGTGGCCATTGAATTAGAGATGGAGTGGCAGGGGCTGGTGCCCGCTTCAGAGCTGGATGATTCCCTCTCTGACAATTAATCCCGCGGGGCATCAAACAATTTCAATGTGATCACAAAAAAACTATCGCCTTTTGAGTCGAGTGAGTTCGACGTTATGGGCCAATAAAAACATGAAAATCACCGGCATTGATCATATCGTTTTGACAGTCAGGAATATCAATAAAACAGTGCAATTCTACGAGTTTGTCCTTGGCATGGTGGCAAAGCCTTTCGGAGAGGATAGAATAGCCCTCACCTTTGGTAACCAGAAAATTAATCTTCATGAGTATGGCAATGAATTTGAACCAAAGGCTTATCACCCGATGCCGGGGTCGGAAGATTTGTGTTTCATTACGGACACAAAATTAGAAACAGCAATGGAACATGTAAAAAGCAAGGGCGTGGAAATAATCGAGGGACCGGTGCCGAGAACAGGTGCTACCGGCACCATTCTTTCCTTCTATTTCAGAGATCCCGATCAAAATTTAATTGAAGTGGCACAAGTGAGATATCCGTAAAAGTCAAGAACATCCCCTCTCCCTCGCTGGGTGAGGGTGATGTTCTTATATTGAAATTACTTTGCCAGACCTCGGTATGTGTCGGCCGCTTTCAGGGCCTCTGTCATCTCTTCAATGGTTATCTTCCAGGGATCGTAGGTTACCCTGTTGATCTCCTTAAACCCCTTGAAGCCGCTTGTTACCTGATTCAAACCCTTCAGCCCGCGGGAATTGACGGCCCGGGTAAAGGCCATACTCCGAAGAACGGGGCAGACCGAGCAACGGATACCCCGCAAGAGGGAAGGGTACGTGTTATACTCAAATCGATTTCACCCGACGTTAAATTCGTTTTTGCCAACAGCGGCGAGACGATCGATTCAGCCGATCTTCCCTATATATTCGAACGGTTTTACCGCGGTGAAAAATCGCGGTCGCGGGAACATGGCGGTGCTGGGATCGGCCTGGCCATTGTCAAGGAACTGGTCGAGGCACATGGAGGAAGCGTGGGGGTCGATACCCAATCCGGTCAAACTGAAATCTGGTTCCGCCTGCCCGGACTGAGGAATCCGACCCAGAAGTGATCCTTTGAGTGTCTTCGGTAACAAAAGCAAGTCGAAACAGGGCATCGGAAATTGTCGGAAATACAAATTTTAGTAATATCGACACTTTTACCCGTACAGGGCCAGCACATGGAACACGATCCGTCCGTTGGTAAGCAAGATATTCCGACCTGAATAGAATTCCGTAGAGAAATATTTTCGCTTTGACATTAATAAACAGATGGTTTATTATTTGGTCATGATTAAATCTTTTCGGTGCAGCGAAACAGATAAGATTTTTCATCGGGAGTTTTCTCGAATATTTCCCAGTGACATTCAAGAGCGGGCATTTATGAAACTCAATGCCATTGATGCGGCCGTTCAGATCCAGGATTTGCGACTCCCTGTCTCTCATCGGCTTGAGCTTTTAAAGGGAGATCGGAAAGGCCAATGGAGTATTCGCATTAACGATCAGTGGCGAATCTGTTTTCAATGGATCGACGACCATGCGATGGATGTTGAAATCATAGATTATCATTAGGGGGGGTTTGACATGACCAAAAAACGCATTCCTCCGGTGCATCCCGGGGTATATTTGAAGGAATTATTGGATGAACTGACGTTGTCCCAATATCGCCTTGCGAAAGATCTTGGTGTGCCTGCCATGCGGGTCAATTATGTCGTGCATGGTAAACGACCGGTTAATGCGGAACTCGCGTTGCGTTTAGGGCGGTATTTTGGTCAGAACCCGCGTTATTGGTTGAACCTGCAAAGTCGATATGACATGGACATTGCGGAAGATACCTTCGCAGAGCAGGTGAAGAGACAGGTTCAACCACTCGCTTCTGTTGCGTCATAACTTTCCGGAAGCGATAAAATTGACAGAAAGAGTCAAGAGCAGACTTGACCCCTGGAATTGATTGAGACTATTGAGGCGATACATGAAAACCGACAGACAGATCGAAGAAATAATGCTGGGAATGGTCCGTGAAAAGGCCATGGAAATCTATTCGGAGACGCTGGTAGAACACGGAGTTAATCCGCGTAACTACGGTTCCATACAGGACCCCGACGGCTATGCGAAGATAACCGGCGACTGCGGTGATACCGTCGAGATATTTCTCCGTATACAAAACGGAAAGATCGAAAAAGCGACATTCAACACGGACGGGTGCATCTTCAGTATCGCCGCCTGTTCTGTCGCGGCGGAGATGGCGGAGGGAAAGACACTCCCCGGGTGTATCGGCATCAATCAGAGCGCCATACTACGCCGCCTGGAAAAGATGCCGGCAGACCATGAGCACTGCGCCCTGCTGGTTGCCATGACATTTCAAAAGGCCCTTAAAAAGTATATCGGCGGCAGGGGAAGGGACCAATAAACCGGGGGATTAAGGTTTCCCGTTCCGCTCGAATTTACGCGGTATCGGGGAAAGACGGTACAGGGGGAGGTAATAAAATGCTTCGCCCGCACTAAGACCTCGAGGCTGCCGTCTATTTTTGTTTATGCATAGAAGATATAAAGGCGGGTGAGAGATGTGGGACATCGCCGTTATCGGAAACAGATCAATGGGCAGTTCACGATTGCGGGGTGGCAGTGAAAGGGTAGGTACCGTGATGTCACTGGTGACGCGCTGTTTTGCCGTTCTGCTGGTGATTGCGGGGATATGCTGTCCGGGCATGATCTGGGCCGCTGAAAAGGTTGAAGATTCATCGACATTCAGTGTTCGATTCGAAAACGATCTTTTCACCAATACGGACCGCCATTATACGAACGGCGTCAAACTATCCTGGACATCCCCTGATCTTACGAGCTACGCAGAAAATAAAGATCTCCCTCAATGGAGCCATGGGCTCATCAGACGCCTGCCCTATATCAATGAACCGGATCAGATTCGAAATGTTACCTTTTCTCTCGGGCAGAATATGTACACGCCGTCGGATATCTCCCGCACGGACTTGATGGAACAGGACCGTCCCTATGCCGGGTGGACCTACGGCGGCGCGGCCTTTCACAGCAAAAGCAGCAATCGACTCGATACGATAGAAATTCAGTTGGGTATGGTTGGACCAGCGTCCCTTGCCGAGCAGTCGCAGAAATTCATACACGATACGCGGGGATTGACTCATCCCATGGGATGGCATCACCAGCTCAAGAACGAACCGGGACTGGCCCTCATATACGAACGGAGCTGGCGTTCCCTGGAATACAATAACGAATCCGGCTTCGGATTCGATATGATCCCCCATGCAGGCGTCACCCTGGGAAATGTTTACACCTATGGGAATGCAGGAGTAGAGGCGAGAGTGGGATATAACGTACCCAGGGATTTCGGCGTTTCCATGATCCGGCCTGCAGGAGAGACAGGCGCTCCGGCAGATTCGCGTGATTCCAGGATCAATGGGGAAGGCACCTTCAGCATCCACCTCTTCGCCTCCGTGAACGGGAAGGCCGTCGCGCGGGATATATTTCTCGATGGCAACACCTTTACTACGAGCCACAGCGTGGACAAGAAGCATTTTGTAGCTGACCTTGCGGGGGGTGTGTGCATCACAGTCAAGGGGTTCAAGATATCATATGCTCAGGTACTTCGCACCGAAGAATACCACGGGCAGGCGAGCGATCACCAGTTCGGGTCCATAGCATTTTCCTTTACCTATTGAGTCCCTCACACACAGAATGGTGGCGGATTGACGGCCTCCACTGGTGGAATGCTTCGGACTTCTCCTTGTGGCGTGATCGGTCTCTGTCGATGTATCAGTTTTGTGTCAAGGTATCTATTTTCCCTGGTTAAAAACAGTAAATTCCAGTCATCGGGGCTGAATCTTATTTGTTTATGAGAAATTATCAAAAATACAAATTTTTGTAAAATTGATATTTTTACCTGTCCTGAAATATAACACAATTAGCCTAAGGCGGAGTGCTGCGTCAGGAACACTCTAAATGTTAATAATACAAAATATTGTAAAATTAACAATTTGCTCGCCTGCACAGTGATCCTATGGAATAATCCGCAATAATGTGGATTCAGATCGAAGTACAATTTCAAGAAGTGCGCGAAATGCCAAAATTGATGGTTCGGCAAAAAGTCAGATTTTCTTCCACCACTTGCTGGTGGAGACAAGATGTGGCAGGGAAAGGGGGAACAGGTGGCTCCATTCTTCTGAGAAGTGGATAACTGATAAAGATCGATAAAAAGCGGTATGGTCTCGATGGGTTATGTGAAAAACACCTTGACAAGACTTATCATGGATGTCCCTTGTTTCCCCTTTTCGACAAAAATCATGGAAGCCGGAACTCCGAACGAATGAGATCGATGAGTTTCGATTTTTCTTCAAAGCCGATCCCGGGGGTCTGCGGAAGCCCTATATAGCCGTCCACGATTGGCGTGCTATCGGCAAATCCGCCGAAGGGGGCAAAGACCCGGGGATAAGACTCATTCCCCCCCAGCCCCAGCCCCGCCGCAAGGTTAAGGGCGAACTGATGACCGCCGTGGGGGATGCACCGGCGTGGGGACCAGCCCTGGGCCTTCAACACCTCCTGCATCCGGAGGTATTCGACCAGTCCGTAGGAGAGGACGGGGTCCATCTGGAGAATATCCCGATCCGGCCTCAGCCCGGCATGACGCAGAAGGTTCCGCGCGTCCTGGTAGGAGAAGAGGTTCTCGCCCGTAGCAAGCGGTTTCTCGTAGCTCCGGGCCAGTTCCGCATGGGAGGCGTAGTCGAGGGGGTCAAGCGGCTCTTCATACCAGCGGAGCCCGAACCGCTCTATGGCCTCTCCGTAGGCGACGGCGGTCGCAAGATCGAAGCGGCCGTTGGCATCCACTGCCAGCTGCTCACCCGTGCCGACCAGATCCAGCACGCACTCGATCCGGCGCACATCCTCTTGAAGATCGGCCCCGCCGATCTTCATCTTCACGACACGGTAGCCCCTGTCAAGATACCCTTGCATCTCCGCTTTGAGTGCACCGAGGTCCTTTCCGGGGTAATAATAACCGCCCGCCGCATAGACGAACACCTTTTCATCCGCCTCGCCGCCGCGATACCGGTCCGCGAGCAGACGGTAGAGGGGTTTGCGCTCGATCTTCGCCACCGCATCCCAGACGGCCATATCGACGACTCCCACTGCTACCGAGCGTTCGCCGTGTCCCCCCGGTTTTTCGTTGGCCATCATGACATCCCAGATGCGAAAGGGGTCCAGGTTGTCCCCCTCCGGACAGATCAGCCCCTTGGGATCGGCCGCCATGATCCTGGGGATAAATCGCTCTCGGAGCAGGGCACCCTGGGCATAGCGGCCGTTCGAATTAAAACCATAACCGACGACCGGCCGCCCGTCCCGGATGACGTCCGTGGTCAGGGCCAACACCGAGACGGTCATCTTGCTGAAGTCTATATAGGCGTTGCGGATATCTGAGGCAATGGATACTGTCTTTTCCTGAATGTCAACAATACGCATGGTGGATCTCCTTCTCTTCATGTCCTTTGGGACGGTTATTTTGAACCTGATGTAGTTTCCATGATATCGGAATGTTGATTCCGAAACCGGGCCATATCACAATAACCCGGGGGGTGTCAAGGCGGGATACCTAGGAAATACAGGTACGTCCATGAAATTATAACTTTGGATCAATCATCTTTAAGTGTAAGTCCTTTTCAATCTTCTCTCCTCTTAATACAGACTTGCTTATACCGGGTTGTGTAAGTCCTAAATTAATATCAAGTTATTATTTCATGGACGTCCCCTTTGACTTTTAGAATACGAATCCCATTGCACAACATGCTCCGACAGGGACAGTATAGAATGCAATCGTTCATGATTGTGAAAGTCAACCCTGTGACTGTATGCTTTCTTATGCCGGGATAAAAAAAGAGATATAGGTATGTCCGGAGATACGGATATGCCTCAGTTCCTTCACCATTTTCTGAAGTATCACAAGACCCAGGTTCGATATTTCTTCCTGATTGGCATTGAGCGATCTGGGTGGGCGCACCACCTGGTCTACGTCATCAATATGCACGCTGCTGATAATTTCAACAAAGACCTCCTCATCGTCACGAAGGATCTTGAAGATAATATCGCCTGCGTCTTTTTCGAATGCTACCATGTGAAGAAAGGTTTCTTCACAGGCCAACTGAAGCAGAGCATATTCCTTGTCCGACAGCCTCAGTTTTTCGATTCCCTTTTCAAGAATCTGCATGAGTTCCTCGATGTTTTCCCGTGAGGGGAGCAGGGTAAAGACGAGCTTTTTTTGGGGCATGACATATACCAACCAGTTCAGGAAGAAGGCGGTCAAGCCGCCCATGGCGACACTATTGCCGAGAAGGGGCGCCAGCGGGGCCGGCATGAGATCGGGGAAGAATATACCGGATTCTGCAATGAGTCCTGCACAGAGGGACAGACCCATAATAAAACCCTTTTGGAAGTTAAGGCCGGAAGATTGCACCAGTGATATTCCGGCATAAAAAATCATGGCGCTTATCACAACGAGTATGCCGCCTATGACCGGGCTCGGCATATCCAGTATAAACCCGCTTATCTTCGGCATAAAGGCCAGTGAAAAAAGGATTCCCGCTCCATAAACACCGACGAGACGTGACGAGACCCCTGTCATTTCAAGAAGGGGTATATTATCGCAATAGGTGGCTACGGGTGCCGTGCCTGTTATGCCTGCCAGGAGTTTAGCGAAGCCGTCGCAGTAGAGCCCGCCCTGAATTCTTTCATACTCGATTTTATGGAAATTGCGTTTCGAAACCTTCTGGACCAGCATAATATTCCCCGTACCCTCAATGGCGCTGATCAGAGATATAATGATAAAGACTGACGCCAGGGGAACATGATGCCAGCTCAGATCGGTAAAGATGCCGGGCCAGCTGCCGCCGGGTAATCCGAAAAGGGGCGCATGGTTAAAGTGTGATAAATTGAGAAGACCGAAGTAAGAGGCTGTACAATAGCCGGCAACAAGGCCAATAATGGGTATCCAGAGTCTTAACGAAGAATTCCCAATAAGCATGAGCACCACTATTATAAGAAGGGTAATCATGCCGGTAAAAAGATTTGCATGAGAGCCGTAGGATGAAAGGGAACTGTTTCCTCCCATCCACAGGTCCAGTGCGATGGGAATGAGGGCTATTGCCACCAGCATCATGACGATGCCTCCCACGGCGGGTGTCACAATATGGCGGAGGAATCTCAAAAAATAGGTATAGAGAAAGATTACGGGGACGGTGAGAATTCCCATTGTTGCCAGGAGAGGAAGCCCGCCCATATTGACGGCTTCAAGAGAACAGACGACAAAGGCACTGTATGATCCGGAAAAGAGGACGAAACCGGAACCTATTCTTCCCCACCGCAGTGCCTGAATAAGCGTACTCAGGGCGGCAATTATGATAGATGCAAAGGTGATGTACTCTATCTGTGCCAGAGGTATACCGGTAGATTTGCCGATGATGTTTGGAATTAATACAATGGCGTCGAAGATCAGTGCGACATGGACCAGCCCCAGGAACATGCCGACATGCTTTGGAGGGGTCTCGTCTACATCATAAATAATCTTACTGGATGGCTGCTTTTTGTACAATGAGCATGTCCCGGTCGTAGAGTAGAGTAGAGTAGGTGACGCCTTACGTGTTTAGTAAATCCCTGTCACGACGTTATGTGCTGCCACGATGGAAAATAGAATGCATGATCACATGGGTTGGATAGGGTATTTTTTAAAGAAGCCAATTACGACGGACGAGCTAAACGTTTATATGATAGTTTGTCAATGATTTTCGTTGGGAATCTGAATAGGCTGTTGAGATAGCGGTATATCCTGACGAGGTATATTCCCGGTTTTTCATGAATATGGTCGCGTCTCACATGGAACAGGATTTGTTTGGTGGTTGAGTCGCGTCCATGCATGTCGGCAGTTCGGTGCCTTGGTTTTGTGTGCCTGTCCGCATTGATGCATCCTTATTTGTCAACTTCATCTCAGGAGTATAAGCCCTATTTTGCATCAATTCCCATAGCCTGTACGTTTGTCCGGTACGAAACTTATGACCACCATGGGGTCACCCATTTACCGACCCACCTGCCTTACATTGAACGCTTTTCTGAGAGAGTGTTTGGAAGCATTAATACGGAAAAGAAAATCAAGACTGCCGCAACAGAAAGGACAATAAACAGGCTGTTAAATCCCCATCGGTAATGTATCCATGCGATAAAGGGTATGGAAGAGGCGGAAACTGAAAAGGTCACAATATATCGAAAAGCATAGGCGCGGCTCCGCCATTCGCTTTGCGTGACACGGCCGATCAACACATCGTTGATGGGGATCTGGCCGAATACCACCAGCATGAACGCCGTTGCGATCACAAGCGCACTTACACCACTGTGCCCCGGCATGATCCCTAAAAAAACCGCCTGAAGCGCAGCTACGAACGAAAACACGGCACGAATGGAGTAGCGATCGAGCAAATATCCGACGATCAGCTGCCCAATGGCGGCAAAGGCAAATACAATGAATGTATACCATCCAACCGACGTTGCAGAGACGGCCAGTTCCGCAAGCTGCTCATCAAACATTTTGGGTAGTGCGAACGTCGTGCTCTGAAAAATGAGCCCTCCAATGGCAGTAGAGAAGAAAATGATCGTAAAAACACGTCTGAGGAGACGCTTCTCCATAGAGATCTTCTTCGATGTGATTTTCTTTTCCGCATTATTTCGTGCGTTTTCTGTGTCGGAATATCGGGTCACATAAAGGAATCCGGCATAAGCGATACCAATCAGAAAAGATACAACCCCGGGCCAGACAAAGGCCGATCGCCAGCCCGAGTTATCAATTAAAAAACCTGTAATGAGTGCGGCACAGGCAACCCCCATGTTACCGAAAACACCGTTGACTGCAAGCGGTATACCCGTAGTCTTACGCCCCTGCACGACAAGGGAGATCCCCACCGGATGATATATGGATGCAAACACACCGATGGCAAGGAGGGCAATGCTCATACGAAGGGGTGTTTGCGCGAAGGAAGCGAAAATCGAGCTCAAACCGATACCCATGAAAAAGAGAATCATCATTCCCTTTCTGCTCCACTTATCGGCAAGCCAGCCCGCAGGCACTGCACAAACACCGAGGGCTATGAAACCGGGAGTAGCATAGGGGATCAGTTCCGCATAGCTCATTCCCCACTCCTGTAAGAGGGTAAGTGCGGCAACTGTCGCAAAAACCAGCATGAACAGGTGGACGAAGAAATGGCCGGCACACATGAAAGCGAAGTGGATTCGATTTGTCATAGCTGCTCCAATATTCTTTTATGTCATTTTGTACTCAAACATTTATTTGATTATAGGTCAAATTTAGCATCTCCTGTTAGGGCTATGAAGACAAATACCGATTATTCCGATCCAGTGACAGAGATTACGAAAGTTTCACGATCCATACATCTTTTATGCCGCTCCCATTACAGACTAAAGTCCATCGGGGAAGCAGCCTGAGCCGGAATTAGCCGGAATTACCAGAATTCCGGCGTCTCACGACGCAATTAGAACGAGAGCGACGAGGGCGACTACAACGCCGAACCACTGCTGCGAGGCGAGGCGTTCCCTGAGGATGAACCAGGCCAGAAAAATAGTCCCGGCGGGGTAGAGTGAGGTGAGCATCGTCGATATGTCGAGTCTTCCCAGACTGGATGCCAGGGCGAAGAGGATGTTGCCCGTGGCGTCGAATAATCCCGCTAGCAGGACGATAAAGAGCAGTTGAAAATTCCACGATGCCACTGCCTTTTTCCGGCGCACCATGACGAATACCGAGAGCATCATAATTGTTACGATCCTTGCCGTGACCAGCGGCCAGAATATTGCGGTATCGCTGACCTGGTCGATGAAGACAAAGAAGAACCCGAATCCCACTCCTGCAAGAATCGGCAGGCCCAGTTCACGCGGGTGAAATGATGCGGCGCTTCCCCCGCCTGCAAGGTACCAGATCGCACAGACCCCCAGTGCCAGACCGAGGAATTGTACCCCCGACGGTGTCCCTTCCAAAAATATACCGATTATGATGGGTAGAACGGTTCCTACAATGGCGCTTACTGGCGCCACGACCCCCATACGTCCCTGGGCAAGTCCAGTGTAAAGCGCCATGAGACCGAGTGTTCCGAAAAAGCCAGCCAGTCCACCGAAAACCAGATTACTCACGGAGGGTATCGATTCCCCCAGCGCCATGGCCAGTCCGGCAAGCAAGGTGAGGCCGAAGATCTGCGATATAACGATGACACTGTAGACGCTGCTGCGTTTGGTCGCGAATCCGCCGCAGAAGTCGCCGGTGCCGTAACTTGCCGCCGCGGCAAGACCGCAGATAAGCGCCAGTACTTCAGGTTCCATCTCTTGTGGTGTACCTCTCTCTCGTGTGTATGATGTACCGTAGAGCGTAGCTTCTTAGTGCCTTCTTCCTGAAATGTCAACAGGAATTCGAATTTATTAATTGACTATACGAGGGGACACCATACGTATTCATTGACTTAATAATTGTACAAACATAAGCTCTCATTCAAAGTCTTTTTTACGCCAAAATGTTTCTCGTACTTGTAAAAAATCGGTTCCTCGCTGTTTCATGTGGGTAGCTTGAATTCGAGCTTACCACCGATAAGGTAAATCATCGTAATCAAGTATTTCGTTGTACGGTATCCTCTGGCCTTGGCTTTGGCAGCTTGGATGAGACTGT
>Ga0307990_1000752_pt1 | contig 27858 bp, 20 predicted proteins | sample EllFjometagen129_FD_203168 | JGI IMG/M metagenome (GOLD analysis project Ga0307990, IMG submission 203168) | Marine microbial communities from Ellis Fjord, Antarctic Ocean - #129 | ecosystem: Environmental > Aquatic > Marine > Unclassified | place: Southern Ocean | collected 2014-10-08
TCGAAAAACTCCCTCTCCCTGGATGGGAGAGGGCTGGGGTGAGGGTGAATAAGGTAGTATTTCAATTGGTTGCCTCCCCCTCCCCTTAATCCCCATAAGCGCTAAGTTATTCGCAGCGCCATTCTGATGCCCTTTCTGTCATTCCGGCGAAGGCCGGAATCCAGTTAAACAATTGTATTCTACAAATCCTGCCAATAAGGAAAACAGGTCTACACATTTGCCTGCTTGTTCACTGATGCTCCACTGAATCGGGGTTCGGAGCAGGCTCTGGATTCCGGCTTTCGCCGGAATGACAGTACGAATAACTTAGCACTTATCTTCTATGCGTATCCATAGGCCATTTACCGTCCCAGCATTTTAAGCAGAGACTGTCCCTGGGGATGTTTAATGCGCCGACAAAGGCGTCAAGGCTGTTATACTTTACGGAATCAGCGCCAATCTTTTCTGCTATCCAGGCCTCTAACCCCCTGAGTTGATCATATGTAGTAATATCTCCCTCGGCAAGATATTCTCTCGCTACCAACTCTTTATAGGTCCTCGTTGATATCCCAAAATCACATGGATACATCAAGGGCGGGCATCCGATCCTTACATGCACCTCTCTGGCGCCGGCGTTTTTTAGGTCCCTAACCTTGTTCTTTATCTGTGTTCCCCTCACTATTGAGTCATCACATAGAACAATGTTTTTGTCCATTGTTGCATATTTTAACACAGATAGCTTGCTTTGGGCCATTCTTTCTCTGGCATCCTGGGTTAATTGTGTGTAGCTTCTATCTGCATATCTATTGTAGAGAAAAACCTCCTGGTAAGGTAATCCCGAAAGCATGTGATAACCAAGGGCATTGCCTATGCCTGACATCGGTACAGGCGCAACAAGGTCTGCCTTTACGCCTCCTTCTTCCATATCCCTCTCGGCCAGTCTTTTTCCTAAGTTATTTCTCGCCTCCTGAACATATAGCCCGTCAATCTTGCTGTCCATGCTGGCGGTGTATGCCCATTCAAAGGCGCAATGGGCCCTTCTTGGGCTTTCAAGTTGTTTTTTTGTCTCAAATCCCTCTTTAGACATAAATACAATTTCCCCAGGCATTACATCTCTAAATTTATTTATTCCAATAGCTTGAACAGCCCTTGACTCAGAGCTTATGACAAATGTCCCTGATTTCTCTCCTAAAATAAGTGGCCTGAATCCATATATATCCCTGGCAGCATATATTCCTTCATGTGTTAAAACAATAAGAGAGTAGGCGCCTTTTATTTTTTCAGATAGTTTTGATATCCCTGTAACGATATTTTTCTCCTGCATGATAAGTTTAGAGATAATTTCAATGTCCAGCCCGTGGTAAAAAGCCTCTCCTCTATCCTTCATCTCTTTGAGTAAATCTTTGCTGTTTATAATATTGCCGCTAAATGCAACTGCTATTTCCCCTACAGCCCCTTGCCACATCATTGGCTGTCTCTCCTTCAAGCTTACATGACCTATCCCCATGTTTCCCTTAAAGCCGTCTAATTCTTGAGAGGTAAAGGTGTTCCTGACCTGACCATAATGGGTTATAAGAAATATCCTTTTTCCATTAAAAGTTGCAATGCCGCAGAACTGCTGACCCCTGTGTTGAAGGAAATCAAGGCCTTTGTAGATATCATCAGCACAATCTTCGTCCTTGATAATTCCAAATACAGCGCAGTTATCACCTATTTGTTTCATGAAATGATTTCTCCTTTGCATTAAAGTTTTTTGGTGGTTTCTTTCCCTTTCGTATAAGGCGCTTCTTTTAAGACTGTATCATTTTTTCCGCCATTATCTTTCTTATATCTATCTCAAACCCTTTATCAGATGGTTGGTAAAATACTTTCCCCCTTATTTTTTCAGGGAGATACTCCTGCTTTACCTTTTCATCCGGATAATTGTGGGGGTAAATGTAGCCCTTTGAATAGCCCATTTCCTTCATCATCTTTGTCGGGGCATTCCTTAAATATAAAGGCACAGGCTGGGCCCCTGACTGTTCAATCTCTTTTTTCACATAATTTTCCGCCAGATAAAGGGCATTGCTCTTTGGCGCAATACTTAAATAGACGACTGCCTGGGCGAGACAAAGCTTAGCCTCAGGGGGGCCTACCTTTTCCCATGCATTGTATGTAGTGAGGGCTATTTCAAGGGCCTTAGGGTCTGCAAGACCGATATCCTCTGAGGCAAATCTGATAAGTCTCCTCCCAATAAAGAGGGGGTCTTCGCCGGCCTCCAGCATTCTGTAAAGCCAGTAGATGGATGCCTGCGGATCACCTCCCCGCATACTTTTATGAAGGGCTGAGATAAGATTATAATGCTCCTCTCCGTTTTTGTCATAAGTTAGGGGTCTTTTATTCAAGGATTGGGCTATGTTGGCAACGTCCAAGATCTTTTCATTTTTTTCATTCGGTTGAGTAAAATACACGGCTGATTCCAAGGAATTTAAGGCTGACCTTGCATCTCCATGGGATATATTTATGATATATTTCAAGGCATCTTCCCGCACTTTTATATTCATATCTCCCAGCCCTTTCAATTCATCTTTAATCGCCCTGTTTAAGATGATTTTCATGTATTCAGGGCCTATAGGGTTCAGGGTCATAACCCTAACCCTTGATAGGAGAGGTGAGATAATTTCAAATGATGGATTTTGTGTGGTGGCGCCAATGAGAACAATAAGGCCGCTTTCTACATGGGGGAGAAATGCATCCTGTTGCGCCTTATTAAAGCGATGAATTTCATCTACAAAAAGAATAGTCGGCTTTAGTTCGTATCTATAGTTCTTTTTTGCCGTACTAATTATTTCTCTTAGTTCCTTTACGCCTGAGATTACTGCAGAGAAAGTCTGAAAAGGGCTTTCAGTGTGCTGTGCAATCAATCTGGCAATTGTTGTTTTTCCTGATCCTGGTGGTCCCCAAAACAGCATAGAAAAAAGCCTGCCTATGTCAAGCGCTCTTCGCAATACCCTTGTTGGACCAAGGATATGATCTTGACCAACTACCTCTTCAATAGTCTCCGGTCTCATTCTGGTGGCCAGGGGAGTTGCTTTTGTATCCATTGTCTTATCTCTGTCCTTAAGTTTCACTTTGTTAAGGATATAGAGGAATTTTACATAAAAATGCTTGAAGGTGTACTTTTTTTACCTTATGATAACTCATGAAAAAGGTTGGCACTTACATAAGTCAACAAAGAGGGCTATTTTCATTGATATAGCCTTTTTAGGATGCTCCCTATAGCCCGGCACTTAATGCATGGGCTACAATTGATAAATATATATCATTTAAGAAAATTGGTCAAACACATATGTCAAGAAACACAAAAAATCAATCCATAGCCAAAGCGCAAAGGCCTTTTGTCCATTTGCATGTTCATACGGAATACAGCTTGCTTGATGGGGCCATCCGTATAGATAAAATGTTAGAAAAGGCGTCCAGCCTAAACATGGGGTCAGTAGCAGTGACCGATCATGGCAACATGTTCGGCTCTATAGAATTTTATTCGAAGGCCAAGGATGCCGGCATTAAACCAATACTTGGGTGTGAAACCTATGTTGCTCCTCACAGCAGAAAGGATAAGTCGCCTTCTCGAGACGGCCAGCCAAATGCTTATCATCTGGTTTTGCTCGTCATGAACGAAACTGGATACAGAAATTTAAGCAAATTGGTTACCCTGGGTAATCTTGAAGGATTTTACTATCACCCCAGGATAGATATGGAGATCTTAAGGGAATATAATGACGGGCTTATCGCCCTTTCCGCCTGTTTAAAGGGGCATATTCCCTTCAATCTAATGACGGGCAGGGTCGAAGAGGCAAAGGAAAAGGCCCGGGAATTGTCATCAATATTCGACCATGACCGGTTTTACTTAGAGGTCATGGCAAATAAAATGACCAAACAGATTGCAGTTAACAAATCATTAAAGGAAATGGCCCAGGAATTCTCTTTACCATTAGTAGCGACTAATGACTGCCACTATTTAAACCAGGAGGATGCAGAGGCACACGATACCCTTCTGTGCATACAAACAGGAAAAAACGTTAATGATCCTAACAGGCTAAAATTTTCTAATGAAGAGTTTTATTTCAAGACCGGTAATCAGATGGCCGCTGATTTAGATGAATTTCCCGAGGCCCTTGATAATACCATCAACATAGCCAAAAGATGCAACTATGAAATGAGTTTTGGCCATTATAGCTACCCTGTTTTTCAAGCGCCTGACAGCAGCATCAGCATTGAAGATATGTTTGAGAAAGAGGCCGAAGAAGGCCTGAAAAAAAGATTAGACCGAAAGGAATCATTAGAGGGTTTGCTATCAACAGAACTGAAGGCTGAATACCAAAAACGTCTAAGTTATGAGCTTCAGGTTATTAAGGATATGGGGTTTCCAGGGTATTTTTTAATAGTAGCGGATTTTATAGACTATGCAAGGCAATCAAATATCCCTGTTGGTCCTGGAAGGGGTTCCGCCGCCGGTTCTTTAGTCGCCTATGCACTAAAAATTACTGACATTGATCCCATCAAGTATGGTTTACTTTTTGAGCGTTTTTTAAACCCCGGCAGAATAAGTATGCCTGATATTGATATTGATTTTTGTATCAAAAACAGGGACAGGGTTATTGATTATGTAAGTGAAAAATATGGGAGAGAGAATGTATCCCAGATAATAACATTTGGGAAAATGAAGGCCAGGGCAGTCATCAGAGATGTGGCCCGCTCTTTGGGCGTGTCTTATACAGAGGCAGACAGAATTGCCAAACTTATTCCGGAAGGTATTAACATTACCTTAGATGAAGCCATAGACGCTGAACCCAGGCTTGAGGCAATGACCGAGGGAACTGAAGAAGAAAAAAGACTGCTGCGAATCAGCAAATCCCTGGAAGGATTGACAAGACACGCATCTACACATGCCTCTGGTATCGTCATATCCGATAGACCATTGGTGGAGCATTTGCCACTGTTTAAGGGCCCAAACGGTGAGGTAATGACCCAGTATACCATGGACCAGGTGGCCAAATTAGGTTTGATTAAATTTGATTTTTTAGGGCTAAAGACCCTGACTGTTATACAGGGAACAATAAACCTAATAAAAGAAACAACCGGTGAAATTGCTAATTTAGATGAAATAGGAACAGAGGATGAAAAAACTTTTAAATTAATAAGCAAGGGCAAAACAACCGGTGTATTTCAGTTGGAAAGTGCAGGCATGAAGGAAATTTTAAGAAGCCTTAAGCCAAATGTCTTTGAAGATATAGTAGCAACAGTCGCACTCTACCGTCCCGGTCCTCTTGGAAGTAACATGGTTAATGATTTCATCAAGAGAAAGCATGGTGAAATTGAGATAACCTACCTGTTGCCACAGTTGGAGGGTATCCTGAAGGAGACCTACGGTGTGATTGTTTACCAGGAACAGGTAATGAGAATAGCCCAGGTATTGGCTAATTATAGCCTCGGAGAGGCGGATTTATTACGGAAGGCCATCAGCAAAAAGCAGCCTGAGGATATGGCCAGGCAAAAAAAACGTTTCATAGAGGGCGCAGATGAGAATAATATAGATCTTAAAAAGGCAGGGCGAGTTTATGAGCTTATAGAAAAATTTGGAGGTTACGGCTTTAATAAATCCCATTCTGTTGCCTATGCTATGATAGCATATTGGACTGCATATCTTAAGGCCCATTATCCCGTGCAATTCATGGCTGCCTTATTAACAGAGGATATGGGCAATCAGGATAAAACAATTAAAAATATTGCAGAGTGCAAGGAAATGGGTATACCCATACTCCCCCCTGATATTAATGAGAGTCAGGCGGATTTCTCTGTTGCAGGGGAAAGTATTCGTTTTGGACTGGCTGCTGTAAAAAATGTCGGCCTTAAGGCTGTAGAAGAAATTACGCATGAGCGGGAAGAAAATGGGTCATTTGAATCACTTTTATCATTTTGCAAAAGGCTTGATAAATCAAAGGTCAACAAGAGAGTTTTAGAGGGATTGATACAATGCGGCGCTTTTGACTTTGAAGGCGTATTCAGGTCAAGGCTTTTCGCATCTCTTGGCGACATCCTTGCCTCTACCGGTATTAATGAAAACCCAAATCAGTTGAATATTTTCGATCTCATCCCCTCTAACCAAGAGATTGTCAGGAAGGAATTTATGGATATTGCCGAGTGGGAAGAGGATGATAGGCTACGGAGGGAGAAAGAATCTCTCGGTTTCTATATTACAGGACATCCCCTTGATAAATTTGAAGAAGAAGTTAGGCAGTTTGCAACCACATCATCCCAAGAACTCATAAAAATCAAAGAAGATAAAAAAACTGTTAAGTTTGCCTGTCTTGTTAATAGCATAAAGATCAAGATGACGAGAAGGAAGGAAAAAATGGCCCTTATTGTTGCAGAAGACAAAAAGGGGTTTGTTGAGGCAACCGTATTTCCAGATGTATTTGCTCGATGCGCACCACTATTGAATGATGACAGGCCACTTTTAATTACAGGGGAAACAGAGGTAGGCGAAAACCAGGTAAAAATTATTTGCCAGAATATAGTTTCCTTAGAGGCAGCAAAGACAAAGACCATTAAATCAATATTGATACCGGTCTCGAAGGAAAGACTGTCTCACTCCAGCTTAATGAAACTGCGGGACCTTATCTTTCGGCACCCAGGCGATTGCCGGCTTAAATTCAGAATAGATATTGATCAAGATAACAGCACAACAGTAATTGCGCATAACAGGTATAATGTCATGCCTGAAGAAAACTTACTTCAAGAGATGAGCTCTTTAGTTGGTGATAAATTGATGTATGATGTGTAAAAAATGAAGGTAAGAATCGAGAATAGATATATAATAAGTCTCTTTAGTCATCTGGTTGTATTTATTTTAAAGACAATTCTTTTAACCTGTAAGGTTAGATATATTAACAAAAAATACATAGACGAATATCTTCTCGGGGAGAAAAAAGTTGTTATAACTGCATGGCATAGATGCGCTATTTATTTGCTTGTTAAATTCGGCCCTACTCACCCTGCTGTTCTTTTCTCTTCAAGCAGGGATGGAGACTTGCTTGCCGATTTTGCTGAAAAGGCAGGCGTTATCCCTGTCAGGGGCTCATCCACAAGGGGGGGCAAGGAAGGATCTGACCAGTTGGTTGCATTTTTACTTGAAGGCGGCAGGGTTGTGGCCACTGTTGCCGACGGACCATTGGGTCCGGCATTCAGGGCAAAGCCCGGCCTTGTAAGGATTTCCCAGAGATCCGGCGTACATCTCATGCCCATAACCTGGTCAGCCAACCGGGTATGGATGTTTCAAAAGGCATGGGACAAAATGATAATACCAAAGCCTTTTTCCACCATAGTAATATCTGCAGCAGAGCCATATATTATCCCTAAAAAAGCTCATGGAGAAATATTCAACAATTATGTAAAAAAAATGGAGAATACATTAATTGCGTTAACCAGAGACGCAGATTTAATGACCGGTCACAATGACCCCAACATGGAACAAAGGTAGTAAGTCAAAATAACTTACTACCTAATCTTAAAAGAGGACGGCCTTTAATTTCCTGGGAAACCGTTTATAATTGATGATTTTTGATTTTTGATTGTTGATTTATTGAAGTCGCTCCGCTCAAATTTATAGGTACAAGACTACACCCATTATACCGCAAAGAGGCAAAAATGGAGCAAAAAATTAAAACCATCGAAAGCTTGGGAACTAAATATTTCTCTGTAAATTTGGACGAGGTCAAAAAAGGAAATGGGAGAATTACTAAAAGGGTTTTCATTAACCACCCACAGGCCTCTGCGATTATACCCTTTATATCCGATGATAAAATTATCATGGTAAGACAGTACAGATATGCCTTAAAACGGGAAACCCTTGAAATACCGGCAGGCAAAATAGATGAGGGCGAAAGCCCTGAACAATGCATTAAGAGAGAGATGATAGAAGAAACCGGATTCGATGCAGGATCTATTAAATGGATCTACACATATGCACCTGCCGTAGGTTACTCCAATGAACTTATACATATATATAAAGGAGAGCATTTGCATAAATTAGATACTAAAATTGATAACAGTGAAATAGCATCTGTTGAGATTATAGGAATAAAAGAGGTGTTAGAGATGATAAGAAATCACAAAATATATGACAGTAAAACTATTATAGCGCTGGCATTGACAATGCCCTTGGTTTAATCCCTATTTCTTTTCTTTTTTTGGGGCTTTATCAGGGGGGTATACATATTTGATGTCAATATCATATGTCCAAGGAAGCCCCCACCACTGCCATCCATAATAATGTCTGTGCTTATACGCATGGAGATTGTTTCTCTTAGCCAACTGTCTGTAAAACTTGAGTCTGTTTTCATCTTCAAAGAATGGAAATTGTGGCCCTTCAAACCCATTTTTTACGTTGTAAACGTGTTTAAACCCATTCTCCATTAGTTTGGCGGCAGCATCGATGCTTCTGGTGCCATCTCTGCATATTACAATAAGATTGTTCTCTTCTTGAAAAACCTTGCTTATTTCTTCAATAAATGACCTGTTAATGGCATTGAATTGATACGCAACGCCTTCTTCATTTTTCATGAGCCTGTTGTTAAAAAAGCAATAAGGAAAGAGGTATGCCATGGGTGGATGGCCAATGAATTGATACTCAGCCCTTGTCCTAACATCAATCAGATATGTATTTGGTATGGTATTTAACATATCATAGGCCTCTATGGACAAAATATTCTTGGGCTCCTGGCACCATGTTGTGCCGGAAAAACCAGCGGTGATCAAGCCAAAAATTATTAAAATGGCAAAAAATGCTTTTTTCATAATAATTACTTCTATCCTTCTTCTTTTAACCCTTAGAATGAATTAAGCAGAGTCATCTTTTGTTGTCAATAAAAATGTTTTTCTGCAACATTTAGTTTCGTTAAAATACTCCTTGGTTACTCAATAAGTCCTATATGCATTATTCAACTAAAAAATTGTAATTTACTTTGACAAGGGTAACTTTTTATTTTATAAAAAAGTCAAATATGTAGATGAAAAGGAGTAAACAATATGGACCCACAAAAAATTCTTAAAGGAACAAGGATATTGATAGTGGATGATGAAGAAGATATCCTGGAGACATTGACTGAATTATTAGATATCTGCAAGGTTGATAGGGCATCCACCTTTGAGCAAGCAAAAGAGCTTCTTGAAACCAATATTTACCATGTTGCTATTCTTGATATTATGGGGGTAAGGGGATATGACCTGTTGGATATTGCCAAGAAAAGAGGTATTCCTTCACTGATGCTTACCGCCCATGCCCTCTCCAAAGATAATCTCAAGAAATCCTTTGAAAAAGGCGCCTCTTACTATGTTCCAAAAGATGAAATAAATAAAATAGATGTCTTTGTTGCCGATATTCTCCTGGCACAAGAACAAAACAAAAATGTTATGGTGAAATGGTATGAGCGTCTAAGTGGATTTTGTGATAGAAGATTTGGCCCAAACTGGAAAGACGAAGACCCTGATTTCTGGAATTCCCTATTGAAGTATTAACCGGAAATTTACAAACTCATATTCAGCTATTTTTTGACAGGCCTGCCCTAGCACGACGTACTGAGATTATTGTATATTGCTATTGGCTTTTTAAAAATTTTATATCAACCACCAGATTTGCAAGGCCAGGTCTGGACCAAGGATTAACATGATAGTTGTTCCTGCCTGTGCATCTCACGCAGACAGGGCATCCAGAACGTGTTGAATTTACTGGATTCCGGCTTTCGCCGGAATGACGGAAAAGAGAATTGTTCGACTTTTTACGAGTCCATCAAGCTTTGTACAGCATAAGGTAGATGGCCTGTTAAGCTGACCCCTGTCTTACGAAATATGACAAAGCAGTGCCTGACTATTTAAGGTATTTTAAGGCCGCACGAAGACAATCAGTGCTTTTAGCAGTAAAACCTATCATGTCCCGTATATGCTGGGCGCTTTCCTTCATATCCGCTTCGTCCAACTGTTCGGCGAATATCTCGTATTCTTCCTGGTGATGATCATTGTGGGTAATCCAGTGCTCTAACCTTATCTTTGCCCTTTCACTAATTTCCATAAAATTTCCCCCTTATTCGTTTATATTTCGTAACCGTTCACGGTTCAAAGGTTGCATTCTTATCACCTTAAGCCATTTTGTAAGCGTTTTGTACGTGAAAACCGACCGCTTCCACATACCCACAAACCTGGAACATGGCATTTGGCAATGATGTGGCAAAACCCGCATTTTTTTAAGAGCCTTTTTTGGATGCAATTTCTGTCTTTTCCCTAACCCTGAACGTTGAACCCTGAACCTGTGAACGATTACAATGCATTTTAGAAAGCATTTACATAATTAACAAGTTATTTTTATTGCAGTGGCGGTTTTTAAGCATTAATTTATGCTTGTAAAATAACAATTACTATCTGTAATTATTTATATATTTCCTTACGGAATTTGCACAGCATAGGTATTGCAGTTTTTTCAATTACTTACCATCTTAGATGGAAAAATGGGGGATTTATTATGGCCAAATTTTATCCGGAATCAAAGGTTGAGATACAGGGACTTACGGCAAAATATTATGACGAAATAATGAATATTTTGTCCTTTGGTTTCTATGGTAAATTTATAAGCGATGCTATATCAAGATTAAAAATAAAGGGCGATGATTATATTTTAGATTTCGGTTGCGGCACCGGTAGAAATTCTCTCATAATGAGAAGCTACTTAAACGAAAAAGGATTTATTTTAGGCCTTGATGTCTTTGAGGGAATGGGTAAGAAATTTAATGAAAAATGCAAAAATTACAACAATGTTAAATTTAAAAATCAACGTATTGACCTGCCTCTTGCACTTGAAGATAAGTTTGATAAGGTTTTTATCAGTTTTGTTCTCCACGGATTCCCAAACGAGGTCAGAGAAACAATTATTAATAATGCCTATAAAAACCTAAAGACGGGTGGGTCATTCTGGATATTGGACTTTAATGAATTTTCATTAAAAGATATGCCGTTTTATTACCGTCTTCCCTTTGTGACGATTGAGTGTCCTTATGCCTTTGACTTTATTGAACGAGACTGGAAAAGTATATTGAAAAAATCAGGATTTAACAATTTTAAAGAAACATTTTACATCAAATCATATGTAAGGCTCTTGGAAGCACAGAAAATATGACAGGGGTTTAAGGTCTGGATTTATTGCAATGGTTTTTCTTTTTGTAAAAAACCATTCAATATGGCATTAAACGCCATCAGGGGTATTAGAGGCATGGACCCATCCTTAATGATTTTATCCATAACCTTAATATTATTCCCTGCAATATTTTCCGCTATTTGTCTGCAAAAAGACTCATAATTAGTTAAATCAGAAATTAACCCTTTTTCATAATCATCACTAATAGAAAAAGATGCCTTTACAAAAGAGGCATATCTCTGCTCCAGCAAGACACCTTCCAAGGCAACGGTTAGCCTTCTCTTCTCTTCGGGACGTTTAAGGCCTACCAAATCAACCAGCCCAAAAACAGTTATCCCTCTCTCCTCAAGACGCTGAAAAATATTTCGCCTGGCCGTTATACCATTTTGTTTATATATGCCCTCCAAAACAGCCCCATATACAGCCCTTGCAATCAGCTCCCCCATTTTTGAATGACCACCGGAATTGTCAATTTTTCTTCCCTTTCCCTCAACCACTATAATATTATCGGTTCCGGTACCTGTTGCCTGATTATATAGAGGTGAATATTTGCTTCGGATGTCAAGATCCTGCAGGGCCGCTGTTTTGGCCTCGGTTGCGCTGATTATTGCCCTTTGCATAGCACGCTCTGTTAGCTGCAGGCTAGGCAGCAATATAATATTTATTGTTCCGAGTTCATAAAACAATCCTTCATCAACAGACATCCTGACGGAATTTGATTTTACCCCTGCTGTTACCAGTGCATAAACCTCCATATCTTTAAAGACTTCCCTTTTGATAGCCATGTTATCAATATTAACGCCGGTAAAAAGAAAACTGGATTTTTTCTTTGATCTTGCTGTAAACCGGCAAATATATTCTGTTATTTTTTTTAGGCCGATTTTATGCCCTATCTCCCAGAATGGAGGAAAGAAATTATTGTTGCCGATTGTCTCTATCCCATTTCGTTGCCCATCGAGAGTGGAAATTAATGATAAAGGCTCAGTAAAATCTATAACGAGCGCCTTATTAGGAAAATCATATATACTGCCATTCAGTATAAAGGCATTTTTTACATAATCTAAATTTACTTCAAGGTTCCGTGATATATGCTGTTGGTTTTTCATAATAAGATTTTCTTTTTTTACAAATTCATCCGGATATATCCTCGATGAAAGCCACATGATGAAATCACCGGCGTTTACAGATGCGCGGCAGGTAAGGTTACATGGAAAATAAAATATCCTGCCTTCTTTAATAGCCTCTACATCCCTCCACCCGGGACTCCCTATTAGTTTCTTTACTGTCTCTCTATCTCCACCGCACCCATAAATTATCTCGGGATTGAAGCGAATCCATTCTTCTTTTGTTATGCTCACTATATCCCCGTTTTTATCGAGCTTAGGCGGAATTCCCCCGGCTAATCTGATATATTCATTTTGAAAGGAATCGTCACCTGGGACCATTACCTTATCCCATGCCATTAGCCTTACAACCCTTTTCCTCTTTGCCTCTGGTATAGTTGATATCTTCTTGGCAATAATTTCAAATTGGTCTTTCATGTCCCTTACAAGTCCTTTGGCCTTTTCCTCTTTGTTAAAAATTTTCCCTAATATTTGTATGTTATAAAAAATATCGGAAACACTATTTGCCTCTAAATTAATCAGCGCATACCCCTTGATAGCAAATTTCTTCATTAGTCCTTTATGAAGTTTTGATACAAAAATAATTTCCGGTCCTATATCATTTATGCGCCCAGGAGAGGGAGAAAAAAATCCCCCTACAATCTCTATCCCGGATGTAGATTGAGGGTAAATATCGTAGTAGGTAACTCCTTTTACCGTATCGCCTGCTCCTATTTTAAAAACAATCTCTGTGATGGATGGCACAAGGGATACTATCTTTAAAGGCATTCTTTCAATGGTAATACTCCGTCCCTGAGAATCATTAAACCTTACAGGGTATGAAAAAGCCCAATCAGCGATCCCTAAAATTAAAAACAGGATCAATAGCAATAACGCAAGCCCTGCCTTATAGTGTTTTTTCCAATATGACATGTTACTTCCTTATATTTCAATATGTCATGCCTATTTCCGTTTTAATTTACTGCAGTCAGTTAGTTTTTTCAAATTAGCTCAATAATAAAGGTCAGGAGGGTTTTCTTCCTCTCCTGGCCTCAGGTCTTGATGAACTACCCCGCAGCAAGCTGCGGGGAATTAAATCTTACAGATTTCGCATCGCACTTCAAGTGATTAAAGTAATCCGTGTAATCTGCGAAATCTACGGATTAAAAATCATATCTCAGAGACAAAAGAAAATTTCTTTCAGGCATAGAATAGCCTTTAACATACTCATAATCCTTGTTAAAGAGGTTTTTGATCTCCCCCCTTACAGTTACCCCTCCGTACTTTTCACTGCGAATAATCTTTTTGCTGAGAGTAAAATCTGCTACTGTAAAACCGTTTTTTTCTTCCACAGGTGCAGGCCAACCACTTTCCCAGTCATCAATATCCTGCTTTCCAGTGTAGACAAAATTGAGATTTGCAGAAAACCCATCAAAATCAGATACTGCAATGCCCCAGGATATGCCAAGATCAGATGTATATTTCATATCTTCACCTGTTTCACTGTCTTTGTACTTGTTTAGATATGTAAAATCAACATAGGGTTTTACCTGCAGATCCCATGAGAACAGAGACCCCATATCATAAGACAAATTGGCCTCTACGCCTTCTATCTCGGCCTCTCCAAGGTTTTCCCACGTAGTATCACCCTCTAGAGTAGATGCGGTTTGAATCTTGTTTTTAAAGTCGGTATGAAAAAAAGTAAGCCCTGCATTAAACGATGCATAGTAAAAATCCATGCCCCCTTCGTACGTTTCACTCTTTTCCGGATTTAATTTCGGGTTACCTATATAGTTGCCGAACCACCCAGGGTAATTTCCAGCAAGCTCATTGGCAGAGGGCATCCTGAATGCCTCCCCGTAATTAGCCCTCAGTTTCAGGTTATCTTTTATAAGATAGGCTATGCCTACACGGGGAGAAATATTATTGTCGCTTTCATTTCCCCCTTCACCTTTCTTAACCTCTACCTCATAATCGTCATATCTTAACCCGCCTGCAAGGATAAGTCTGTCATTAAAAACCTTTGTCTTGGCCAGAATATATAAAGCAGAGTTGTTATATTTGGTCTCCTTTGGGCTGTATGTGTCATCCGCTGTTTTATACCTGACCCAGTCAATCCCTGAGGTAACGAGAAAATTTTCTTTGCTTAAAGAAATCTGGGCCTGCGCCCCCTGATGGTCCACAACAGATTTGTTTGGAATACCATCGTCCCAGAAATCAGGGTTGCTTCCAGCCGGGTCGAACCATATTCCCTCGTCTTTTCCATCAAAATACCTTACCTCCCATAAAAAGGTTTCGTTATTTGCTGCACCTTCGTAAATGAAATCAATAGATTTATTGCCTGCATCCTTATGATCGTCAAGGTCATTTTGGCTTAAATAGCTTGGTAACCCCACGTTATTTGCATCAAAATAATTATAAATAATTCCTATTCGATGTCTGGGCAAAAATTCAAACCCAAGGTTAAGGCTTATGTTTTCTTTGCGATTATAACCGGTATTGTAATATTTTTCACCCTCTGCAGTATAGTAATCATCCATAGAATTCCTTGTAAAGCTACCGGAAAAGTCTACCCCTTTAATCTTTCCAAAAAATCCTGCGCTTGCATCCCTGTAACCAAAGCTTCCAGTTGCCCCCTCGACAAATAATGTCGGTTTGCCATCCCCCTGCTTGGTGATAACGTTTACTACCCCTCCCATGGCTGCCGATCCATATTGAACAGACGCCGGTCCTCTTATTATCTCCACCCTTTCTATGTTTTTTGTCATAATCTTGGCAACATTTCCAGTGCCTGCCCGTCTCCCGTTCAGCAAAATCAGTACATGACCCATCAGGTCATTACCGGTAACCTCTGTTCTGAATCCCCGTATTCCAACAGAGATTAAAGAGCCGGGATATTTTTGAATATGCCCAATCCCTTTTTCAGCAAGCAATTCTCCAAGATCACTTGCTGAGGAGGCCATGATTCCTTCTTCATCAATTACAGTTATATTAGTGGTAATATCTTTTTTCTCTTCTTCCACCCGCCCGGCAGTCACTACTACCTCTTCTAATGTTGTAACTTCTCTTGTACCCTCTTGGGCCGTACCAAATACAGGCAGAATTAATCCAACCAAAATAATTGTTGCCATAGATATTTTTTTCATTGCCTTCCTCCAATTTATTTTTATCGTCATTGACTATTGCTGTCAGTTTTTCCCTATGAAAACTACTATATACAGGTATCGTAATCTATAACGTATCATGGTCTAATCTTTTGGACCATAGCCTCTATTTCCAGCCCAGGAGTTGGGTTAAAAAGTTCACTCCGCCACAAGCACGGCGGATAAAGGTTCAGAGGTTGAACTCCCTTGGTATTAAACCAATGAAATCAATAACTAAGGGAAATATCGCGAAGCAGTTAACCCTGAACTTTGAATCCCGCTTTCAGCGGGAAACCCTGAACCCAGACCGAGCTGATGTCAAATTAATTTGCAATACCGTGGGATATATAGATCTACAGTCATTTGTATAATGTGAATGACGAGGTCTGTACATAACTACAGTTAACCAAATCTTTTCCAGTTATTAAGGGCCGCCTTTAATACACTCAATTCCGGACAGTCCTTGATTTAATTCAGTCCTCGTTTTGTTATCCGCACAATCTCATCTCCCTTCCTGTAAGTTCAAGCTGAGAATGGTTCACAACCTCAGCAGTCATACAAACAATCTTTTTCATTCCCTTAATCGTTAAAAACCACCAGGCATGCATTAAATCAAAATTTTCATCCATAGATGAAACAACCTCAATCCTGTCCGCCTCTATATTTAGCCTTTTTCCAGCCTCTTCCAAATCTGCCTCATAATTAAGTCCCTCTTTGCCTGCAACATAAACAATTACCCCGGTTTTCATATATAATTACCTCCATTTAAAATTAAAAAAGCCCGCCATCAGTCAAAAGATGGTGGGCTTATAAATTGCATTATATGCTCCCATTCTCAGACCGGAGAATATAGAGTATATTCCTTACAGGTTTTCTGGCTCTCCCGCCCTTTTAGCTGCCTTCCCATCCGGCGTAGCCGAACAGTGGCAAATTATTGCTAAGAGGGTTTCTTTTCCTTTTAAAGAAAAAGACAGGATCACAGCAGCAGTCTTCTGCAGCGGTTTTTCACCGCTTTCCCTGATTCAGCAAAGGAATACTCTTATAATAAAAAAACCGATTTCCCTGATATTTTAGAGAAATCGGCATTTAATTCTAAACTTTTGCTTCGATTTCCAGATCAAGAAATAAAAAGCATGCCTCAATAGGTTTTCTGGCTCTCCCGGCTCACGAGCTTGCCTTCCCATCCGACACTCAACTCTAAATAGTATTTAGTTCGCTACGACATCGGTCTAAATTCTTACTGACGGCTATGCCGATGCTCTATCCTGCGTAGTTGAGTGTCGGACAGTGACTTTAACCCTTAAAAAGGGCATACTTGTGAAATATCTTCCCCGCTTATATGATCGGGGCCGGGATTACAGCAGTAATCTTCTGCAGCGGTTTTTCACCGCTTTCCCTTAGCTTGAAGCGCTAAATTACTAATAATTGATATCAAATAATTTTTACGGTGTCAATGGCCTTTCTTTGTTTATTGAAAAAAGTTTATCATCCACACTATCTTTTAGGCAGCCTTTCACCGTGATCCGTGAACTGTTGTTTGCCTTTTAACATCATTCGTAACCGTTCACGGGTTCAAAGGTTTCCCGCTTACGGCGGGATTAAAAGGTTGTATTCTCATCACCATACGCTATTTTGTAAGCGTTTTGTACGGGAAAACCGCCCGCTTCTATATCCCCACAAATCCGGAACATGGTACTTGGTGATTATATGGCAAACCTGGTATTTTTTACGAGTATTTCGGGGATCCAATTTCAGTCTTTCCCCTAACCCTGAATCCCGCTTTTAGCGGGAAACGTTGAACCGTGAACGGTTACCATCATTTATATCTTGCCCGTTTCCTTTAAGGTGTCCATAAAAACTTTATAAAACTGATTGTTGTCATTTATTGCCTTTTTAATCATTAAGGTCAGATCAGGCAAATCACGAGGGTTTACAACAAGGTTAGCACTTGCCCCAAACGCCGTCATGTTGTCCATTGTCTTCAATTTATCACCTAAAAGAACAAAAAATATCTTCCTTCGTATGCTCATTGAAAGGCTATTCAGGTATTTGTTGACAGGGCTGTCTTCAATATCCTTCCCGCCAAACCCGTCGGACAGTATTATCAGGTCAAAGTGATAGAGGAGAAGCTTATCCATTGCCTCCGGTATAGACGAAGGAGAAATACATTTATATGACAATTCATCAAGGGCAAAATTAATGTCAACTGAATGAATGTCATCGCTGACTAATATAAGGGCTAACCTGATTCCTCCTTCCAGGAAATCAAGGGGGCTTGCAAACTCATCATAATCAAGTATAGCTTTTTCGCTTGTTTTTTTCTTTTCCGACGTTGGCTGGTTTACAGGTTCTCTGGTGTCTATCGTTATCTTTTGCTTACATTTCGGGCATGTTATCTTTACTGTTTGGTTAGGGGGCAGCTTTTCTTCTCTTATCTTTAATTTAGCCCCGCATGAGCTGCAAATAACATCCATACTATGCCTCCATAAAGCGTTTAATAAGCTGAAAATTGAAATTAGAAAATAGAAAATAGAAATTTGGCCTTCATGCTTTTGTACTGTGGATGAAAGCATTTAATTTTGGGCCGAGGTTTTCAACTATTGCCGTGTTATCAAAGTCGTGCCGGACCCTATCTGATAACTCTTCCGCCGGTTTGTAAGCATCCAACAGTTCATCTCTGCCTATCTTATATAATCATCAAAGCCCTCTTCCTCTTCTATTGAAAGTTCCTCTATATTTGTGGTCTTTTCCCCCCTGGATGCCTTGATTGAGTCTATTAGTCTGCCTACAGCCGCCCTGCGCGATGCATAGGCAATAGCTGTATCAGCTGTAATCAGGCCGTTTTTATAGTGCTCGGCAATACTATGATCAAATGTCATCATTCCAAAGGGCTCACTGTCTGCCATAATATCATAAAATGTGTTTTCCTCTGACTCACCATTTAGAATTAGGTCTTTCACCCTCAAATTTGAACCCAATATCTCAAAGGCTGCCACTCGCCCTCCTCCTATTTTTGGTAAAAGCCTTTGGCAGACTATCCACCTTATAGTATCTGCAAGTCTTATTCTAACCTGCCTTTCTTCCTCCTTGCTAAACATGCCGATAACCCTATTTATGGTCTGACCTGCATCAACCGTATGAAGAGTGCTCAGAACAAGGTGTCCGGTCTCAGCAGCAGAAAGCCCTGTTTCAACTGTCTCCCTGTCTCGTATCTCACCAACGAGAATAACTTTCGGCGCCTGTCGCAAGGATGCCCGTAATCCGGTATAGAATTTGTCAAAATCAACCCCCATCTCTCTCTGATTAAATGTTGACTTTTTCTGTGAATGGATAAATTCTACCGGATCCTCCAGGGTAATTACATGGACTGACTTTTTTTCATTTATCTCGTTTAAAAATGCTGCAAGAGATGTGCTTTTGCCGCTTCCTGTAGCTCCTGTAACAAGGATTATTCCATTTAATATATCTATCATCTTAAAGAAGGCGGGTGGAAGGCTCATTTCTTTAATTGTTGGAACCTTGTTAGATAGCTGCCTCATCACCACGGAATAACATCCCTTCTGTGAAAATACATTAACCCTGAAGCGGGCCTTTCCAGCCAGTTGATAAGATAAATCACATGACCCTTCTGTTAAAAGGGTTTTTGTAAGCCTCCTGTCATTATTAATCATGTTCAGGGCGAATATTTCCGTCTGAAAGGGGGTTAGTCGCTCAATATGAGGATCAAGATACACGGACTTTAATTCCCCTGACGACTCTACCTGAAGTGGCTTATCCACTGTTATATTCAGGTCCGAAACATCGTCCTGAGATTCTAACATTTTTCCCATAATATGTTCTATTTGTTGTTTTTTCATTTTGCTGCACCTACAGTTTATGCCTCGGTAAAGTCTGTCGGAGGTTTCTTGAGAAACGGCATAAATTTTGCCTTATCATTACACTTTGCATATGCTTCATCAGGGCCTATCCTTTTATGGATCAAATGGTCCATGATAGCATCATCTAATGACATCATGCCGTATTTTTTTCCTGTCTGGATAGCTGATGGGATTTGGAAGGTCTTTTTCTCACGAATTAGATTCCTGATTGCAGGGGTTGCAATCATAATCTCAAGTGCGGCAACCCTGCCCTTTTTATCGACCCTTTTGAATAAATTTTGTGCTACCACTGCCCTTATTCCATCAGACAGTGTGCTTCTAACCTGTTCCTGCTGTTCCGTAGGAAAAACATCTATTACCCTGTCAATGGTCTTTGCTGCAGATGATGTGTGTAATGTTGCAAAAACAAGATGGCCGGTTGATGAGGCCTCGATAGCAAGAGATATGGTCTCTAAATCTCTCATTTCTCCAACTAAAATAATATCAGGGTCTTCTCGAAGGGCTCCTCTAAGCGCTGCTGCAAATGATTGTGTGTGAAGACCAACCTCCCGGTGGTTTATGACTGACTGCTTGCTTTGATGGACAAACTCAATAGGGTCCTCAACAGTAATAATATGGTCCTTCCTCGTGTTGTTCGCCACATCAATTATAGCTGCAAGGGTGGTTGACTTTCCGCTCCCTGTAGGCCCTGTTACAAGGACAAGCCCCCTCGGCAAAGAGGCTAACTTTTGTACTATCGGCGGGAGACCTAACTCTTCACATGTTAAAATCCTTTCAGGTATTTCTCTGAATACTGCGGCAACACCATTTTTTTGCCTGAAAAAATTTGCCCTATACCTGGCAAGGTGTGGTATCTCGTATGCAAAATCAACATCGCCTGTCTCTTCAAATATCTTGGTTTTATGCTCCGGCGCTATCTCATAAAGCATAGTCCTTAATGCATCATCATCCAGAACATTGTACTTTACCCTTTCAAGCTCTCCCCTTATCCTTAATACTGGCTTCTGCCCTGCGGCAAGGTGAAGGTCTGATGCGCCTAACTCATTCATTAATTTAAAAAAGGCATCAATCTGGGCCATATTTGTACCTTTGCATCTAATTAAAGCGTTACATTGTCTTCACTATACATATTATTTAAAATAAAGACAATTTTAAAATTTACGTAACTGTTCAGGTAGCCACAAAGGCACTAAGCCACAAAGGATAGATATACGTTTTTACCTATTGTCTAAAAAAATGCGGTCTTTGATTTTAAATTACCCATTTTTCCCGCGTGAACTCACGCATAATAAGGGAATAAAAAGGTTCATCAAAAGATAATTTCATAATCTTCGTGATTTAGTGTCTTTGTACCAAAATACCTGAGTAATTATAAATTTACAAATTATTTAATTAGGGTAAAATACCACAAGGCTTTAAATATAGTATATCGGGCAGAATACCTAAGATTATTAGAAAATAATCAAAGGTGTGCAAGTAACAGCTCCATATTCAGGGGTAATAAATCATGGATTCCTCTCGGATTTGATCCAGGATCAGCCGGAATGACATGCACTGATCTACCTCGTCAGTAAGTTCTCAATAAGTTTATATAGTTCGACTGCTTCCCCCTTTTGTAAAGGGGGATCGAGGGGGATTTTTTTGATTCAGCCCGGGGTTATTGAGAACTTACCCTCGTCATTCCGGCGAAAGCCGGAATCCAGTAGGTGGGTATCTATCAGTATCCAAAAGTACTTCCCCTATTTCTTAAGCAGATACAATAAATCTGCGGTTGACTCTACGCTTTTTTTATGTGTAAAATAATAAAATAAGAGCAAATAAATAAGGGCGTTTAACCACCATCTGCTATATGGTCTTATCACAATCAATAAAGGATAGAAATGAATTCAATTCAGAATGAAACCGGAATGCACTATGAGGGCACCTGCATAAGGCCGCCAAGCGAGGCGATGAGCATCCTGCTTCAGGCAACTGTTGGCTGCTCCCACAACAAGTGCACCTTTTGCGGAACATACAAGGATAAGCGGTTTCGTATAAAAGACAATAACACTATTCTGAGCGATATACTCTTTGCATCCCGGCACATGAGAAATCAAAAAAGGCTCTTTATCATGGATGGTGATGCACTTATAATACCATTCAACCGTTTAAAATGGATCTTTGAACAGATAAATCAGCATCTTCCCTGGATCAAACGAATAGGCCTTTACGCCAACGCCAAGGGGATAAAGATGAAGAGCGAGGAAGAATTGAATGAATTAAGGGGAATGGGCCTGGGAATCATTTATATGGGTGTGGAAACGGGAGACGAGCAGACATTAGAAGCTATCCGGAAAGGGGCAAAACCCCAAAAGTTGATAGATATGGGCAGAAAGGTTATGAGGGCAGGGATCAAACTTTCCGTCACAGTCCTCTTAGGTATAGCAGGAAAAAAAAGATCCCTTGTTCATGCCAGGGAAACCGGGAAACTTCTCAGCGCAATGGATCCTGACTATATCGGAGCCTTAACGCTAATGATAATCCCGGGCACGCCTGTGGCAGAGGCACTTAATGCAGGGGAATTTGAACTCCCTGACAACCGCGGCATGCTAATGGAATTAAGGGAAATGATTGCCTCTACTAACATCACTAAAGGGCTTTTTTTCTCAAACCATGCCTCTAATTACCTGCCAATAAAAGCCAGACTACCGAAAGATAAGGAACAAACCCTTAATTTAATTGATAGTGCCCTGAGAGGACAAGTAAATCTCAGGCCGGAATGGATGAGGGCATTATAAAACATGGAAAACATGTCATCAGGAGATAATGTATATGCACTTATAATGGCTGGGGGTAGCGGCACAAGGTTCTGGCCAAGGAGTCGGAAAAATAAGCCAAAGCAACTCCTGAATATAACAGGAGATGAGATACTCCTAAAAAAAACCATTGAGCTTATAAAACCCATTATTCCCCATGGCAGAATCTACATAATAACCACTGAATCGCAGACAGATGCCATCAGAAAAGCCATTCCTGAAATACCGGATGAAAATATTTTAAGTGAACCATATGGAAAAAATACCGCCCCGGCAATTGGTTTTTCCTCTCTGTATATTCAAAGGGCCAACCCAAATGCCGTTATGGTAATCTTGCCGGCGGATCATTACATAAAGGACACTGAAAGATTTCATCAAACAATAATCTCAGGCGCGTCTAAAGCATCCAGGGGAACCTGTATCGTAACAATTGGTATCCCTCCAAAGGCGCCTGAGACCGGATATGGATATATTCAAGCTGGAGAGATAATAGATGATGTGAAAAAGATATTTTCCGTAAAATCTTTCCATGAGAAGCCTGATATAGGGACTGCCGAGTCTTATATGAAAAAGGGCAATTTCTTTTGGAACAGCGGTATTTTTATAGCAAAGACATCAAGCATGATTCAGGAAATCAAAACACACATGAATCATAACTACACGTGCCTTATGAAAATAAAACCATCACTCGGATCAGACAATGAATCAGGGGCAATAAGAGACTGCTATCAAGATATGGAATCCATATCTATCGACTATGGCGTTATAGAAAAATCAAAAAATGTACTTATGGTCGAAGGAGATTTTGGATGGAATGATGTGGGCTCCTGGCCATCTGCAGCTCAATACTGGCCGGCAGACAATAAAAAGAATGCCTTTATTGGAGAAATTATCAACCTTGATTCCGCTCAGTGTATTGTATATAGCCCAAAAAAATTAGTCGCACTTTTAGGTGTGGAAGATTTGGTTATAATAGAAGAGGATGACGTGCTTATGGTATGCAAAAAACAGAGATCACAGGATGTTAAAAAGCTCGTTGCACTGTTAAAATCGCAGGGACGGGATCAAATTTTATAAACAACATGAAAAAGGGGAGAAATATGAACCCAGAGATTTATAGAGAATACGATATTAGGGGAATTATAGGTGAAGACATCATGGAAAATGAGTTTGTCACCATAGGCAAAGGTTTTGGAACCTATTTTAATCAATTGGGAGAAAAAAATATTATCCTTGGCAGAGACTGCAGACTGAGCTCGCCTATGATAAGCGATGGTGTAACCGAGGGACTTATTTCCTCAGGCTGTAATGTTATAGATATTGGAGTATGCCCTACGCCGGCACTTTACTTTGCCTTGCACCACATGAAGGCAGATGGTGGAATAATGATAACTGCAAGCCATAACCCGCCTGACTACAACGGCTTTAAGATATGCAGCGGCTTTGATACTATCTATGGAGATGAAATCCAGAAGATAAGAAGCCTTATTGAAAAAGGGGAATTTGCAAAAGGAAAGGGTCAGCGCTCAACATATGAAATTATTGAACCATACATAGATATAGTACTGAAGGACATAAACATAAAACCGGGGATGAGGATAGGCTTTGATGCTGGAAACGGCACAGGTGGTCCTGCAGGCTTAAAGATTTTAAAGTCTCTTGGCTGTGAGGTACATGATCTTTATTGCGATATGGACGGCGCCTTTCCAAACCATGAACCGGACCCAACTGTGCTGGACAACATGAGAGACCTTATTCAAGAAGTGAAAAAAAATAATCTAAGCCTTGGTATCGGAGTTGACGGGGATGGAGACAGAATAGGCGTGGTAGATAGCTCCGGAAATATCATATTTGGAGATATGCTTTTAGTGCTTTTTGCAAGGGACATCCTGAGCAAAAAACCAGGGGCGACTATAATTTCAGAGGTTAAGTGCTCGGACAGGATGTATAAAGATATTGAGAGGCATGGAGGAAATGCCATCATGTGGAAGACAGGTCATTCGTTGATAAAAAATAAGATGAAGGAGACCGGTGCCCTGCTCGCAGGAGAAATGAGCGGTCATATGTTTTTTGCTGACAGGTATTTTGGCTATGATGACGCCATGTATGCCTCTTGCAGGCTTTTAGAGATCCTGTCAAATACAGGCAAGTCAATTGAACAGCTACTGTCAGACATTCCCCCCTCATTTACAACACCTGAAATCAGGGTAGACTGTCCTGACACAAAAAAGTTTGGTCTTGTAGGCAGACTGAAAAATGAGCTCAAAAAACAATATAAAACAATAGATGTAGATGGCGTCAGGGTTTTATTCGATGATGGATGGGGGCTTGTAAGGGCATCCAATACACAACCTGCCCTTGTGCTCCGGTTCGAGGCCCAGTCTGAAGAAAGGCTCGCAGAGATTCGCGGCATGATAGAGGGCGCCATAGATAAATTAACGTGAAAAAATAACCTCTATAAAGTTTATTTCATTACGGTTCTGGCTGGATTTTGTAAAATGATTCTGTTTTTTAATAGTTATGATGTATATTATTATTGAGTTTAGATGGTTCATAGAAATGACTGTTTTTAGCAGTGGGGAAAAGATAATGAAAAGAGATGACATAATCCTGTCCCTACGTCGATTTAAGGAAATAAACCAGCAAAAATACAATATTAAAAGAATCGGTCTTTTTGGTTCTGCAGCCCGAGACAACATGCGTGAGCAAAGTGATATTGATGTTGTCGTTGAGCTGGAAACACAAGACTTATTTGATCTTATAGGCATCAAGCTGGATTTAGAAAAACAACTGAGCCAAGAGGTGGACATTGTCAGCTGCCGTAATACAATGAATAGATTTCTAAAATCCAGGATTGAGAAAGAGGCGGTATATGTATGATCGGGAGCTCGCACTTGAGATATTAACCTAGATTTACGAATCAACACAGACGATTTTAAAACGATTTGATCCGGTAAAAATCAGTGGAGGATTTTACGGACTCTGATGGAGGTATGGAAAAACTGGACTCCATCTGCATGCAATTGATTGCAATCGGCGAAGGGTTGAAAAACCTCGACAAGGTTACAAATAATTCCCTTCTGCCCAAATATCCTCAAGTTGAGTGGAAAAAGGCCAAAGCCTTAAGAGATATTATCAGCCATCATTATTTTGATGTGAATGCTGAGGCTATATACAAGGTATGTCAAGATCATATTGATAATCTTGCTGAAACGATAAAGAAAATAATTGATGATATATGATGATGCTGAACAACGAACTCCTGAAAGCACCCTATTCAAAGCCTTGATCGAGCATCCTATAGTTTCAAGTGAATGTGCAGGAAATCCCATCAGTAAAAGATAAGCTCTGCGGTCATATTGAAATCTGGGATGAAGCGTATCTTGCAAAGACGATTGGCTGATGGGGAGGTCTATTTTTCCGCCCCTCTATCGCTTTTTTTCATTTCCTCCTCCTTCTTAGCCACCTCAAGGCGTGTCTTTGTAACAGTATCCGGTATGAGGCTTATGGAGTCAATGCCGCACTCTACCAGGAAGGTGGCGAACTCGGGGAAATCACTGGGCGCCTGACCGCATATGCCTATCTTTCTACCCCTTCTCTTGGCAACATCGATGACCTGTTTGACCAAGGCCTTTACTGCATCGTTTCTCTCATCAAATATGTGGCTTACAAGGTCACTGTCCCGGTCAAGGCCGAGGGTCAGTTGTGTGAGGTCATTGGAGCCGATGGAAAAGCCGTCAAAGATATCGGCAAATTTGTCCGCTAAGATGACATTGCTGGGGATCTCACACATGACATAAAACTCAAGGCCGTTTTCTCCCTGCACAAGGCCAAACTCACGCATGGTGTCGATGACCTTTTGGCCCTCTTCAGGGGTCCTGCAGAAGGGGACCATTACCTTTATATTGGTCAGTCCCATCTCACCTCTTGCCTTTATTATGGCCTTGCATTCAAGGCCAAAGGCGTCTTTGAACTTCTCATCATAGTATCTGGACGCCCCCCTCCATCCTATCATGGGGTTGTTTTCTACCGGCTCATAGAGGCTGCCGCCAATGAGATTGGCGTATTCATTGGTCTTAAAATCAGAAAGCCTTACAATGACATCATTGGGATAAAAGCCTGCGCCGATTCTGCCGATGCCCTGGGCAAGCCTGTCTATAAAGAACTGCACCTTGTCCGGGTAGGCCGTGGTCATGGCATCTATTTTTTTAACGGTCTTTTGTATGGCCGGGTCTTTTTTCTCTTTCAACTCATTGTAGTGTATAAGGGCAAGGGGGTGAATGCCTATGTGGGAGCTTATGATAAACTCCTCCCTTGCAAGGCCTACACCATCGTTTGGTATCTGGGCCTCTAAGAATGCCCTCTCCGGCATGCCTACATTCATCATGATGTCTGTTCTGGTCTCCGGGATATCTTTAAGGTCAAGTTTTTCAATATCATAGTCTAAGATGCCGTCATAGACGGCGCCGGTTTCTCCCTGGGCACAGGATGCTGTAATGGGACGACCTGTAGAGATCATTTGCGTGGCCTTTTCCGTTCCAACTATGCAGGGGATGCCAAGCTCCCTTGATATGATGGCCGCATGGCAGGTTCGTCCGCCCTTGTCCGTTACAATGGCCCTGGCCAGCTTCATGATAGGCTCCCAGTCAGGATCCGTCATGGTGGTGACAAGGATCTCGCCCTTTTTAAACTCTCCTATGTGGGCGCTGTCTTTTATTATCCTGGCAGGGCCTGTGCCTATCCTGCTTCCCACTGCCTGGCCCGTTAGTATGACAGGGCCTGTTTCCTTTAGTTTATAGGTCTCAATGGTTTGTTCAGCCTGCTGGGAGTGGACCGTTTCCGGCCTGGCCTGGACAATAAAGAGCTCATTGCTCTCACCGTCCTTGGCCCATTCAATGTCCATAGGCTTCCGGTAGTGGTCCTCTATGATGCAGGCCCATTTGGCAAGGGACAGTATCTCATCATCGGTAAGGATAAAGCTGCCCTGTTCTTTTTTTGTGGTCTTGATGTTTTTTACCGGCTCTTTGGGGTCTTTTGTATATATCATCTTCAGGGATTTGGAGCCAAGGCGTTTTCCTACGATAGGTCTTTTTCCCTGTTTTAGTGTAGGTTTAAATACATAGTATTCATCAGGGTTTACCGCACCCTGGACCACGTTTTCCCCAAGGCCCCAGGAGCCTGTAATAAACACTGCGTCCTTAAAGCCCGTCTCTGTGTCAATGGAGAATATAACACCAGCGCTTGCCTTATCGCTTCTGATCATTTTTTGTACGGCAATGGACAGATATACATCAAACTGGGAAAATCCCTTGTCGTGTCTGTAGGATATGGCCCTGTCCGTGAAAAGAGAGGCAAAGCAGCGCTTGCATGCATTGATAAGGCATTTTTTGCCCCGTATGTTGAGGAAGGTCTCTTGCTGGCCTGCAAAGGAGGCATCAGGCAGATCCTCTGCCGTTGCAGAGGATCGTACCGCAACATCCACTGTAGTGTTGTAGCGCTCCTCCATCTTTGTGTATGCATCTTCTATGGCCTGGGTAAGTTCCGGGGGAAAGGGGCTTTGCTCTATGATTGTTCTGGCCTTCTCACCCCTTTGCTTAAGGTTTTCCATGTTATGGGTGTCAAGGTCCTTTAGGGCATCCCTTATTTTCTCCTCTAACTGGGAGCGCTCTAAGAGGTATCTGTAGGCATAGGCGGTTATGGCAAAGCCAAAGGGGATGTTTATGTTTTTACTGGTGA
>Ga0307990_1000753_pt1 | contig 27835 bp, 22 predicted proteins | sample EllFjometagen129_FD_203168 | JGI IMG/M metagenome (GOLD analysis project Ga0307990, IMG submission 203168) | Marine microbial communities from Ellis Fjord, Antarctic Ocean - #129 | ecosystem: Environmental > Aquatic > Marine > Unclassified | place: Southern Ocean | collected 2014-10-08
GCTTTATGGGCGCCTTTTATTTGGGGAAGTGTGACCTCAAACCTGATGTATGGAGCAAGCAATCCGCCGACCATTCCCACAGTTTCTGGCACGGCCTGGAAAATCCCGTGGCGGCGGTGGCGCGTGGCAAGGTCAAGCAGGGCGGCAACGTGGTGGCGATGCTCAAGCTGTTGCCGGTTGTGCGCTCGGCGTTCAAGATGTTCCCTGTGATCTTAGGTGAAATGGGTTATAACGAACTGATCCTCACCAGGGACTGAGTGGAATAGGCTTAAAGAATGTCAATAAAATATGCGATTCTGGGACTTTTGAAATCCAAGGATATGCATGGCTACCGAATTAAAAAACTCATTGAGCGCGATTTCGGGTTTATGTGGACGGTCAATTACGGGCAAATCTACACTGACCTCAAAAGGATGCTCGATGACGAGTGGGTCACCATGTCCATCGTGGCCAAATCCAACTCCCCCGACCGCAAACTCTATTCCATCACAAAAATGGGTCAGCAGGAATTTTTGTCATGGCTTGCGGCCGAGCCGGAGCGCCGACTTTTTATTCGCGATCCGTTTTTGCTTCGCTTCACGTTTTTCAATTCCGGCGACAAGCAGCGTGCTTTGGAAATGATAGATGCTCAGATCGAGTTATATGAACTTCAGCATACGCTTCGGAAGAAATTCACTGCCAAACGCCAACAACGCGACCTCTACGTTCGCCTTGCCACCGAACTGGGCATCCGATTTAACGAGATGATTCTTGACTGGCTCCGAAACGCGCGTGATGAAATCAAGGAACACGGTAGCAGCCACATGGTGAATGCCAACGAAATCGGCGGAGATTGAGGATGAATTATTCGGGTATCACATTGGTTACCGGCGCTGCGGGTTTCATGGGGCAGCATATGGTCGCGCATCTGGCCGCGCAGGGCGTGAAAGTCCGCGCCACGGCTCGACCGAAAAAAGACACATCGTTTTTCGATAGCTTGGGCGTTGAGTTCGTACCCGCCGACCTGACCAAACCCGAAACCCTACCGCGCCTTTTCAAAGGAGAAGTGGACCGCGTATTTCATCTTGGCGCTATCTGTAATTTCTCCACGCCGTATAAGAAACTATACCCGACCAATGTCCTAGGCGTTGAACGCATTACTGAACTGGCGCGAAGCGCCGGAGTCAAATGTTATGTTCATGTCGGTTCCACCAGCGTCTATGGCCCTTATCGCGGCGCGCCATTTGTCGAGAGCGCTCCACGCCTTCCTCAGGAAGACTACGGTCGCAGCAAACGAGATGGCGAAGATGTCGTCTGGAAACAAATCCAGCAAGGTTTCCCGGCGATTATCACTCGGCCATGCACGGTTTACGGACCTGGTTGCAGCGATGGCGCTGGAAAAGCGTTTTCGCGGGCTACGTCGATTGCAGCCATTCCGGGCAGCGGTCGGCAGAAATTATCGAATGTGCGGGCCGAGGACGTGGCTGCGGCGGTCGAACATCTCTCACACTGCAAAGATGCGTTCGGGCGAGCCTTCAATATCGGCGATGGCTGCTACCCGGCGCTGGGTGAGGCCCTCACGCTTGCCGCCGAAACTTTCAACCAAAAGCCGCCCAAGCTTCATTTGCCGTTGGCGCTGGTCAAAGGTATGGCGCGCATTGACGCTATTTTTTCCGCGCTACGGGGAAAAATTCCCGACTTGGAACTCGACGCCGTTGCGTACCTCGACCGTGATTATATCGTGGATGTCTCTGCACTCGCGGCAATGGGCTTTAAGCCAAAGTATCCGGATTTCAATGAGTCAATGAGGCAGATCGGGCAGTGGTGGCGTAAGCAAAGCGTACATGAGTGAATTACTGAAAAGGGAGGTGAATATGCAAGTCGTCGTCATCACTGGCATCGCTCAGGGCATGGGCCGTGAGACAGCGAAGTTGCTGGCCGGAGACGGCTATGCGATTGCGGGCTTCGATATCGACGACGAAGGCATCAAGTCGTTGCGCTCGGAACTGCCGGCAGAATCGTTGTTGGCCACGCTCAACGTAACCGATTTGGACGGCATCGCCACATTTCGCGATCAGGTCCTGGAGCAATTCGGTCACGTGGACACCGTACTCTCCAACGTCGGCATCGGCTTTTTCGGTCCTTTTGAAGAAGTCGATTTGGCCAAGGCCGCCAAGTGCCTCGAAATCAACGTCATTGGAACGGCTGCGGTGTTCCAAGCCTTCGTGCCGCATATGCGAAAGCGCCGCTCGGGCAAGCTGATCGCGCTTTCGTCGCTGGTGGGACAAATTCCCTTTCCATTTGAATCGATCTACTCGGCGAGCAAATTCGCCGTTGAGGGATTGGTCTTGTCGATGCGCCTGGAACTAGCACCCTTCGGCATTAAAACCGCCCTGATTCAACCGGCGCAAGTGTCCACGAACTTCGCGGCCAAGATTCACACGCTGCCGCCGGAAGGTTCGCCTTATCGTGAGCGCGCCGGGCGCTTCATCGCCAAGGATGATGAATTGATCAAGACCGCGCCGACGCCCATGCAAGCCGCCAAGGCCATCGCCAAAATCATAAAAAATCCGAATCCGAATCTGCACAATCAAATCGACGCCAAGAGCAAGTTCTTTATGCAACTCAACAAAGTCTTGCCGACCAGGGTGCGCGATAGGATTCTGCTCAATACGATGGATATTAAATAGCGGCGTGACGAAAAAAGACGAGGAGGCTTCCGATGCCCGCAAACCGAGGTTCAGCCCGTGTTCAGCGTCTGCGTCAGCGAATCATTGATGCTCCGCGTGAAGTGTGCGTCGAACGGGCGCGTTACCTGACCGCAGCGATGAAGCAACATTGGAACGAACACGCTCTGACTCGTATGAGCAAAGCATTTGCACACATTCTGGACAATATCAGCATCATTATTCGCGATGATGAATTGATCGTCGGCTGCCGCACCAGCAAACTCAAAGGCGGGCCGCTATTTCCCGAAAACAAAATCGGCTGGATCGAAACCGACCTTGAAACTTTCAACGACCGAGAACTGCAACGCAGTTTTATCACACCTGAACAGCAGCGCGAACTGCGTGAGGATATCTTGCCATTCTGGCACGGCAAGACCGTGCAGGAGCGTTTCGAACAGTTGGCGCCGCCCGATGTGATCGAAGACATGGACAAGTACATATTCACCATGATCCTCGAGATTACATATGGCGTCGGACATTTCACGATGGATCACGAAAACATGCTGCGAATCGGGCTGTCGGGAATCATCGACCGAGCCAAGCAACGCTTGTCCGAGTTGCCCACCGACGAGAAAGACGGCGAGAAAGGTCTCTTTTTCCAGGCGATGATTTGTTCCTGCCAGGCCGTTTCGCGCTTTGCCAACCGTTACGCGGACCACGCCGAGCAGTTGGCCGCCGCCGAGACCGATCTGCGGCGCGCCGAAGAATTGCGCTCCATTGCGCAAGTGTGCCGCCGTGTGCCACAGCATCCGCCCAGGAATTTTCACGAAGCGGTGCAAGCGGTCTACTTCGCGCACCTGGTTGCGCAAATCGAATCAGGCGGCAATTCGATATCTCTCGGTCGCATCGATCAGTTTTTGTATCCCTACTACCGCCGCGATGCCGATGCCGGGACGATCACGCCCGACGAGGCCGAGGAACTGCTTTCGTTAATGTTTCTCAAGACCAATGAAATCTGGAATATCCTGGAAGAAGCGTTTATCCCCGGCGGCGAGGGCACGGAAGGCAAAACCACGCAGAATGTCGTTGTCGGCGGGGTTGGTCCTGATGGATGCGACGCCGTCAACGAGTTAAGCACAATCTGCCTGGATGCCTACGCAGCCCTGCAAACCGTGCAACCCAACTTCGGTGTGCGCCTGGCGCCGGACACACCGGCGGAATTCGTGCAGCGCGCCATCCGGTACACGAAAGACGGCGTCCTGCTGCACCTGTTCAATGATCCGGTCATAGTCGACTCGCTGCAAAAAGCGGGACACACGCTGACCGACGCGCGCAACTACGGTGTTGTCGGTTGCCTCGAACCAAACGCCCAGGGTAAGACTTTTGGTTCGACTTTCGCCGTGCAGTTCAGCGGCATCAAGTGCCTGGAACTCGCGCTGAGCAACGGCGTCGACAATATCTTTGGCTACACTTCCGGCATCGAAACCGGCGATCCGGCGGCCTTCACATCATTCGAAGATGTGTGGACAGCGTACAGCGCGCAATCGGCGCATTTCATGAAACAAATGGCGCGCGGCATGGCGGCGCTGGACCAGGCGGTCGCCGAATTGGCGCCCTCGCCTTTTGCGTCGGCGATGATTAACGGATCAATAGACAAAGGCATGGATGTGACGCGCGGCGGCGCGGTGTACAACTCGACCGGCGTGGAACTGATCGGTTTTTCCAACGTGGTCGACAGCCTCTACGCTATCAAAAAAGGCGTATTTGAAGATCGCGTGCTTTCCATAGCCGAACTGGTCGATCACCTCGCCGAAGACTGGGACGAGGCCGAGAATGTGCGCGTTTACCTGGCCAACAAAATTCCGAAATTCGGCAACGATCATGATGCTGTCGATGCGATGGGCGCAAAGGTCATCGAGCATTTCTGCGATGAGGTTCTGAGCCATGAAAATTTTCGCGGCGGGCGCTTTTGGCCAGGTGTATTTTCGGTGGGATTCCACGTAGCGATGGGCGCCTTCGCCGGGGCCAGCCCCGATGGACGCTTTGCCGGCGACAGCCTGGGCAACGGCATCACTCCGTCAAACGGCCAGGCGACAAAAGGACCGACGGCAATTTTCAACTCGGTTGTCAAACTGCCTCTGGAACGCATTCACAACGGCGTGAACCTCAACATGCGCTTTAACGGCGACACCTTGAAATCCGAATCACTGCAGGCGCTGGTTCAGACATATTTCGATAAAGGCGGCGTTCAAGTACAGTTCAACATGGTTGATTCAGATGTATTGCGCAGAGCGCAGCAAAATCCCGACGAGTACCGCGATCTGGTCGTACGCGTCAGCGGATATTCGGCGCTCTTTACCGGCATGAGCCAGACAGCCCAGGATGAGATCATCGGACGTTTGGAATACCAGACGTGAGCGACTTGCTTCAAACGCAAAACAACGAACGCCGGATCGCTGGAGGGATTGAATGACGAAAGTTATGACTATGAAACAAGCTGTGGACAAGCACGTCCATGACGGCGACTTTCTATTTATCGGCGGCTACATTTGCCGAACGCCCTTTGCCGCAATCCACGAGATTATCCGGCAACGAAAGAAGGACCTGACCATCACGCGTTCCAACGCGGCCGACGATTTCGACATGATGATAGGGGCCGGCGTGGTCAAACGCTTTATCGCCACCTTCTTGTCGCTGGGTTTTTACGGGCTGGGGCGGTGCTATCGGCGCAGCATGGAAAAGGGTATTCCACATAAGATCGAAGTTGAGGAATACACTAACCTCTCGCTGCCGATGATGCTCATGGCCGGCTCAATGGGCATGCCCTTTGTACCTGTTAAAGACATGGCTGGTTCGGATCTGCTCAATGTCAAATCATTCATGGGCGACAATAAATTCAAGGTGATCGATTCTCCATTTGACGGAACAAAAACCGTATTGGTTCCGGCGCTGAACCCGGACCTGGCGATCATTCACGTGCAACAGGCCGACGAGAACGGCAACGCGCAAATGTGGGGAATCGGCGGCGACTGTCAAGTCGGAGCCAACGCCGCGAAGAAGGTCATCGTAACATGCGAGAGGCTGGTTGACCGGGAAATCATCGGCAAGGATCCCTCGCGTACAATTGTGCCCGACTTCAAGGTTGCAGCCGTTGTAGAAGAGCCGTTTTGCGCGCATCCGGGTTATACGCCTGGCTTTTACGATGTCGATTTCGCGTTCGGCAACCTTTACAAAGAAGCCTCCAACACCGTCGAGGGATTCGAAGCATTTCTCGATGAATGGGTCTACGGCATGCCCAATCGCACCAAATACATCGAACATTACATCCAAAAAATGGGCTATGGCGCGTTCAAGAGTTTGGAGGCCGGGTTCGATTACAGTTACCCGGTCAGTTACTCGTATTAGTCATCGTCGGGATGCACAAACGCAGGAGAGAAAAGCATGGTTGAACACGTGGACGATTACATCAAGCCTGAGTTGATGGCTTGTTGCGGCGCCAGAGAAATCGTCGATGACAACATCGTGCTCGTCGGCACCGGCTTTCCCACGATGTCAGCCAATATCGCCCGCTATACCCACGCACCCAACGCACGGCTAATGCAGGAATCGGGTGTTTACGACGCGCAGCCCAAACGCCCGGCGCTGTCAGTTGGCGACCCCTGCCTCAATCCCGGCGCCGCGATGATCGGCGGCCTCGTGGAAATCATGGGCATGTTTCTGCAGGCGGGCTGGGTGGATGTCGGGTTTCTCTCAGGCAGTCAGGTCGACAAGTTCGGCAACATTAATACAACCGTGATCGGCGATTACGATAATCCAAAAAGCCGCTTGCCCGGCAGCGGCGGCGCCAACCCTATCGGTTCGCTGGTAAAAAAAATATTAATCATCGCGCTGCACGACACGCGGCGATTGACCGAAAAAGTCGATTTCATTACTACGCCCGGTTATATCGACGGCCCCGGCGCCCGTGAAAAATGGGGGTTGCCTTTCGGCACTGGTCCCTCAGCCATTATCACCAACAAGGCTGTCATGCGTTTCGACAAAGCCACCGGTGAAGCGTACTTGGACACCTATCATCCCGACACAAGCGTTGATGAGGTCGTAGCCAACACGCCCTGGAAGCTTAACGTTGCAGATGACGTCCATGAAACCGAGCCGCCGCGCGCCGATGAGATCCGGGTCTTGCGTGAAATCCTCGATCCGAACCGAATGATCCGTATCTACGTTGGACGCGGCTATGTGTGAGGCCCAAGCCGACGAAAGGACGCCCCATGAATGAAACGAAAACGCTGGCCGAGTTCGCGGCGTCGATCTCGTTTGACGATTTGCCGCCAGAGACCGTGGAAAAGGCAAAACACTGCATCCTGGATTTCGTCGCCAATGTCTATGGTTCCCTGCAGATCGGGGCCGTACAAAAAATCATCGCCTACATCCGCACCTTGAACGGGCCGCCGACCGCAACGGTGCTGGGCGCCGGTTTCGCCACCGGTTTGCATCAGGCTGCGTTTCTCAACGGCACAGCAGGCGAGGCGCTTGAAGCCCAGGACGGTTTGCGATTTGGCGGCAACCACCCTGGCGTCGCCGTGATCCCTGCAGCGCTGGCGTTGGCTGAGCAGTTAAACCTCGACGGCAAGCGCCTACTGGAAGCCGTCGTCATCGGGTACGAGGTTGCAGGGCGCATCGCCGCGTCTATTCACCCGCAACACACGCTGAGCGGATTTTTACCCACCGGCACTTGCGGCGCGTTCGGGGCTGCAGCGGCGGCGGCGAAATTGCTGGGATACAATGCCGATCTCATGCTGAATTCGTTAGGCAACGCCGGATACCTTGCGCCGCTTTCGATGGCCGAGCACTTAATGGGTGGTTTCACGGCCAAAATTGTACAGGGCGGCCAGGCGGCCGACGCGGGTTTGTTGGCGGCTGGATTGGCCGGCGCCGAAGTGACCGGCGCGCCGTACGTGCTGGAGGGCTCTCACCTCAACGGCGGCTTCACGCAAATAACGACCGGCAACACGCGCAACCTGGGAGTCATCACTACCGGCCTCGGCGAATCGTTTTCAATCAACGACATCTACTTCAAGCCGTATACAGCTTGCCGACACACGCACGGCAGCGCGCAAGCGTCCTTGGCTCTAGTGGCCGAAGAATCATTCGCATGCGAGGACATTGAATCCATTAATGTAAAAACATACATGATAGCCGGCATTGCCGTGGGTAAGGGCGTAGATGAGAATAGCTCCTTTGTCGGCGCGCAATTTTCGATTCCCTACGTCGTGGCCGCATGCCTGCTCGACGGCGATATGGGTCCTGCCCAGTTTCGCCGCAAGCGACTGGCCGATCCGAAAATATTGGCGCTGGCAAACAAGGTCAATGTGCAGCCGGACGCGGAACTGAGTGAAATGTACCCAGCGTTCACGGCGAGCCGCGTCGAAATCAAACTGAGGGGCGGACAAACAATCAAGCGTCAGATCGACACGCCCAAGGGCGATCCGCGCGATCCGATGACCTTCGAGGACCTGAGAGCCAAGCTGCTTCGTTTCGCTCCGCCGGAAAAACGTGATCGCGCAAACGGAATCGCCGCCGCCACGCTCGACCTGGACGCTTGCGATGATCTCAAAACCCTGATTCAGATGATATAGAGAGGAACTTTCATGGATTTTACCTTGAGCGACGAGCAGCAACAACTGGTCGATATGCTGCGCAATATGGGCCGACGTGAGAATTTTAAGGAACTGGCCGTTGAGATCGACCGCACTGGAGAATTTCCCCGTAACTTGATGACCAAATTCGCCGAGTTGGGCCTGACCGGCATGACCTTGTCGCCCGAGTACGGCGGCGGCGGTCAGCCGGGAATCAACGCGGTCATAGCCATCGAGGAACTGGCTAAGTTCAGTCCCATGATCGCCGCGCCGGTGTTCGAGTCGAACGTCGGGCCGGTGAAGGTGATTAACAATTTCGGCACTGAGCAGCAAAAGAAAAAGATCATTCCCGGCGTATGCAAGGGCCATCTCAGCGTGTCGGTGTGCATGACCGAGCCGGGTTCAGGTTCGGATCTTGTATCGCTGACAACACGCCTTAGGCCCGATGGCGACAATTACAGGCTTAACGGACGCAAGACCTTCATCACCGGAGGCGAGGAAGCCAGTCATTATTTTGTCTATTGCCGCTTCGGCGACAAACCAGGCTACGGCGGCATCGGCGCTGTGATCGTCGAAAAGGGTGCGCCGGGTTTCACTTTCGGCAACCAGGAAAAATTTATGGGACTGCGCGGCATGCCTTCCTGCGACCTGGTTTTCGAAGATGTGCCGGTGCCAAAGGAAAATATCGTCATACAACCCGGTCAGTTTAAGGAATTGATGACGACTTTCGACCTGGAGCGGTGCGGCAATGCAGCGATGTGCCTGGGCGTAGCCGGGGGCGCGCTGGAGGAGGCGCGGAAATACGCCACCGAACGCGAGGCTTTCGGGCGGCCGATCTGCGAGTTTCAGGACATCCAATTCAAAATCGTCAATATGGCCATGAAGCTTGATGCCGCGCGCTTACTGGTTTACCGCGCCGCCATTGGGGCTGGACGCGGGTTCCCGTCGATGTACGAGTCGGCGATGGGCAAGTGCTTCGCCAATGAGATGGTGACCGACGTCACCAACGAGGCGATGCTGATATTAGGCGGCTACGGCTATAGCTGCGAGTTCCCTTTGGAGCGTATGCACCGCGATGCATTGGCTTGGCGTGTGGCCGGCGGCACCGTGCAAATGCTGCGAATTACGATGGCGTCAATCCTTTTCGCACGCCGTTTCAATCAAAAGTCGGGTGCTTAAAACGCATGGGTTTCCTTGAGATATCAGTAGAAATGTTGGACACTGAACGCCGTGTCCATGCAACGCTTAAAACCATCAGGACGTTAATACGGATTTGCCGTCGCTGAATTCGTAAGGGAGATGAAAAATGATTCAGGCCGTTATGGGGAAAGTTCTTTGGATCGATCTGAGCAAAGGAACATTTCAGGACGAGGAAATCGACGATAAAATGTACGAATCGTACCTAACCGGCGTGGGCCTCGGGGCGCGCTTGCTCTACGACCGCATTCCCGCAGGCGCTGATCCACTAGGAAAGGAAAACATCCTCGGTTTAACCAGCGGCTTTTTATGCGGCACCGGTGCTCTGTTCATGGGCCGATGGATGGTCATGGCCAAAAGTCCGCTGACCGGCGGTTGGGGAGATTCCAACTGCGGCGGCAACTTCGCCCCGGCGATCAAATCCGCAGGCTATGACGCGATCTTTTTCAAAGGCATCAGCAAAAAACCGGTATATTTGAAGATCGTCGCCGATAACATCGAGTTGGTCGATGCGTCTCATTTATGGGGATTGGACGCCATTGAAACCGAAACGCGGCTGATTGAGGAATCCGGCCAAAAACGCGCCAGGGCGATCACAATAGGTCAGTCGGGCGAAAAGCTCAGTTTGATCTCGGGCATCGTCAACGACGGCGGACGCCTCGCGGCGCGTTCGGGCCTGGGCGCTGTGATGGGAAGCAAACGACTCAAGGGCGTCGTGCTGGCGGGAAAAACCAAGATCCACACTGACGACGCCGCCAAGGTTAAAGAACTGAACAAGGTTTTCATGAAGTGGTTTAAAAAAGGCGCGGCGCTCGAAAAGGTGATGTCCGCCGGTATACTGAGCAACTTCGGAAAAGTGATGCGGGTTTCGCCGGTGAATATGGCTGTTGCGCCGGAGATGTTCAAAACCGTGATGAAAAAGTTCGGCACGATTGCCGTTAACGTGGCCTCATCGGAAAACGGCGACTCACCGGTCAAGAATTGGAAAGGATCGGGAACCAAGGATTTTCCCGTCGGCACCCACGCGGGCAAACTAAACCCGCAAAAAATCATCGATCGCGAAACCAAAAAGTACAACTGCTATTCCTGCCCTCTCGGTTGCGGAGGCGAAGTTACACTCAAGGGCGGCGGCGTCAGCCACAAACCCGAATACGAAACCACCAGCGCCCTGGGCTCATTGCTGCTCAACAACGACATCGAAACCCTCTTCAACTTGAATGACCTGCTCAATCGCGCCGGGATGGACACTATCTCGGCTGGCGGCGCGGTGGCGTTTGCAATCGAATGCATTGAGCAGGGCGTACTGTCCAAAGACGATGTCGGCGGCCTCGATCTCACGTGGGGAAATGCCGAGGCGATCACCGTTTTGATCAAAATGATGATCGCCCGTGAAGGCATCGGCGATTTACTGGCCGACGGGGTGAAAGTCGCGGCACAGAAAATTGGCAAGGACTCCGGGCGCTATGCCATGCACGCCGGCGGCCAGGAACTTCCCATGCACGATTCGCGCTTCGATCCGGGATTCGCCGTCAGTTATGCGCTGGAGCCAACGCCGGGACGACACACCAATCACGGGTATCAATGGATCGACCTGTTCGCGCTGCATTCGATGTTTCCGGGATTGCCCAAGACCAAGCATATTTCCTTGGTGAAATCCAAGTACGATCCGACCGATAAGTGGGTTTTGCAGGTGGCGGCCAGCAAGTTCATGCAACTGGTCAACGCGGCCGGTGGATGTCTGTTCGGCGTCCAGATGGGCGGACATCTGCCGCTCATCGCCTACCTCAATGCGGCAAGCGGTTGGGACCACGAGCCGGATCATTATCTTCAAATCGGCGAACGCATTCAGGCATTGCGTCAGGCCTTCAACTTCAAGCACGGAATCCAGCCTCTAAAGGATTATGCACTTCCCGACCGCGCCACCGGGGTCGAACCGCTTGTATCCGGGCCGATGAAAGGCGTTACGCTTGACGTGGATCGCCTGCGCGAAGATTTCCTGCGCGGTATGCGGTGGGATCCGCAAACAGCCAAACCGACCAAGGCTGCCCTGGTCGATCTTGGGCTCGCCGATGTCGCAACGGAGATTGATGCGCTGTAGCCGCGCATCTGCGCCCTACCGAAACCTCACAACCGCCTCGCCGGATGCAGGTATGAGGCTAAGCGCACCTATCAGAATCTCGGCTGCGGGGGTATCCGTGGGATCCAGCGTGGGACGTTGCGGCGGTATTCCAGATAAGCATTGCCAAAACGGCGGACAAGGCCCTGCTCCTCGACGACCGGGATGTACGCGACGTTGGCGAGTGCGAACACAAAGAACCAGCCAAAGAGCCACGACGAAGTAAAAAGCACCGCCTCGCCTAATAGAACAAGCGCGACGCCGCTAATCATCGGGTTGCGAACGCGTCGGTATATCCCCTGAACAACCAGATACTTCGTCGGATCCCAAGGGGCCAGCGTACCACTTCCCACGCGGACGAAAAGTGAGATTGTCTTGATCATCAAGATGAGGCCGACCGTCGCAAGAGTGGCGCCCACTACGACAATCGCAAATTGAAGCGCTGTCGGAACCGCAGACAAGCCATGCCAGCCACTGCTCCAGGCAAGGATGATGCAGGGGATGACAATTATCACGACACCGGGGAGCGCAGCGACGGCCCTCAAATGCCTTATAACAGAATGGGTGAACATGGTTTTATCCATACCTCACAGCGTCCGGTTGCCGGATGCCTTGGCCTAGACCCGCGTCGTAAACAATATAGTGCCTGCTATGGATACAGGTGTCGCAATAGAGGCCGACGCCCACGTCCAGTCATACTAACGCATCTTTAAATAAAAGACTTCAGTTGATGGAAATTGATTCGAAAATCGGCGATTCGAGCAGGAAGGAAAACAATTGCCCGGCATTGCCCAGAAAGTAGATCCGGCCTGAATCAACGGCGAAATTCCCGGATACGCCTATGCCCGGATACCAGCGCCATTTCACATCACCGTTTTCGATGTCCAGGGCATATAAATATCCGTGATTCGACGCGGTGATAAGGGTGTCTTTGATGATCACGGGAGAGTTTGCGTTCTTTCGCCTTCTTATCGGCCCTTTGGCCAGGCTGTGGCTTCTATCTTCTTGCCGGATGTCCATTTCCCAAATCTTCCGACCGGAGAATTTGTCCACAGCGATGACATCACCCATTGAGGTGGACACATAAAGGACATCTCCTTTAAGCGCCGCTTTGGAGACGCTTTCGCCGCCTTCCAACTTCCAACGCACTTCTCCATCATTGCGTCCAAGTCCGTATAGATTGCCATCGTACGCCGCCACATAGACGAAGTCGCCGCCCACAGTTGGCGTAGAATCCACGTCGGTCAACTGTTCGCCGATGTTAAGAAGGTTCTTCCATTTTTCCCGACCGCTAGCGGGGTCCAGAGCCACGATGTAACCATCGGAAAATCCGGCGAACAAAAGTTCCTTATCGATCACAATTCCAGCGACTCCCTTGACGGTAAATGTGCCGGGGATATCCCGCTGATGCATCCAAACCCATTTGCCGTCGTTCATATCCAGGCAATAGACCCTGTTATAACTTGTGGAGAAATAGACCTTTCCGTTTTCGATAAGGGGTCGCCCCAGAATTTCACCCAGAGGCTTATAAGTCCATTTTGCAAATCCGGTTCTTCGATCCAATCCGTAAACCATTCCATCCGAATCGCCGAAAACGATAATATTGCCCGCGATCGCCGGTGCGCCGTCGACGGGTCCGTAGGCGTCAAAGCGCCATTGGATGCTTCCTGTGATCTTATTCAACGCAAAGAAATGACCGGTGCTGACGCCGACGTACACGTGAGATTCCCCAATAATCGGCGATGCGTATTCAAGAGGCCTGAATGGAACATCCTGCCCGTAATTTATAAGAGGTTTTATCCAGGAAACTTTCAGGGGAAGCGTCAGTTTCTGATTTTTATAGAAGTTGTTATCCGGCGAGTCGGGCGCGCTGGCCCAATAACCCGTCGCGCAGCCGCCAAGCAGCAAAGTGCAAAATATCAGTGCAAGGATCAGGCACTGCGCGGCGATGGGCCGACTATCAGCCTGCATTGATTTCCTTCAGTCTTTTCAGAATGGCGATGCGCCGTTCAATCTGTCGTTTATTCGGATCGCTCTCACCGACTTCACGTGAATAAGCCGCCAGTTTTTCCAATGCGGCGCTAAAGTTTTTCTGAATCTCATGAACCCTGGCCATGTGGAGAAAGGATTGGGTTTTGAAGTAGGAATCGTTTTCATTTTCCGCCATCTTGCCGAAGGCTTCCAAAGCCGAGTCGTAATTTTCCAGAGCCTCTTCGCAATAGCCGACGCCCTGCCAGGCGATGGACCACAGAGGATTCTCCTGATTCGCCCCGCCCAGAAATTTTTTGTAAGCCGCAGCCGCTTCTTCATTTTTCAGCATGTGTTGCAAAGACAAAGCCGAGTAAAAGTGCGCCAGTTGACCCTGTTTCGATCGCCCGTACTTTTTCGAAATATCGTTGAATTTTTCCAGGGCCGCTTCAAAACGTTCCTGCTCCGTATCGAATTGCAGATCGTCCGGTAAAGCCCCTGCCCCTTTGTCCAGGGCGGCGACAGGGGCGTAGAATACTTCTTCCGCCTGCGACATCGCGGTCACGGCTTTGGATTGACCGCTTTTCATTAAAAGGCGGAATCCAACAATCGCCAAAACGACCACTCCAAACGTGGCTAAACCGATGGCGATATACTTTCGATAAACGAATACCTGCGCCGCAACGTCTTTCATCCACGACAGGAATTCGTCATCGCTTTTCATCTGCTTTCTCGTAACCTTGATTTTTTTTGCCAAGGCGCATCCTCCCTTGATCTTATCAGCGAAACGCGCGCATGTTAGCCATGCCCCCCAACCCTGTCAATCTTGAATTAAAAAAGATGGATGTCAGGCACGGCCATCCAAAAGCTCATTGAGCGCGAAACACTTTAGCGTACCTGACCCATTTCGAGAATATTCGAACTTCATGCGGGCAACGCTGATCATCATTTCACGGCAGCGGCATTGACAAACAGATCAACACAGGTTGATAATTATGGACCGTTTTCGCGTATAGTCTCAATTTGTTTTCGATGGAAATGTTGCGCCTATGAAGAGATCACGTCGATTTTTATTGAGTTTCCTCATCATTCCGATTGCTTTTTTACTTGCGTTGATCGTCGCAGAGTATGTCGTGGGCGCCTGCAATCTCGATTGGAAAACCATTGAAAAACTCCTCTACTACCAAACAGCCGACATTCCGATCCATGAAGTATCGGACGATCCGGATTTGATGTTTCGCCTCAAAAGCGGCGCTTCTAATGCTGACGGACGCATCAATATCAATGCGCTTGGTTATCGCGGAATCTCACACCCTGCGGAAAAACCGCAAGGCGTATACAGAATTGTGTGCCTCGGAGGATCGAACTTCTACGGACTGAAACTATTCGATAACGAGAGCTTCCCGGCACAACTTGAAAAGATGCTTAATCGAAGATTCAAAGGCCGTTTCGAGGTCTGGAACGCAGGAACATGCGCATATGTCGGTACGCAGATGTCGATCATCGGCCAGGAAGCTCTTAAAAAATATGATCCCGACCTTTTTATACTTGGCTTGTCAAATATCGGGGCGCCAGCGTTCCTGAACGAGTCGCCGATTTCGGATTACTTCACCACGCATCCCGAGCTTTTCGAAAAGCTCTTCCATGATTCATTTTTGGGATTTTCTCCAAGCCAGCAAGCTCGAATTGCATTCAGCAGCCGGCTTGGGCGTTATTTCGTTGCCGGTTTTTACGCCATGCGCGAAAGCGGATGGATGTCATGTCCTCATTTTGAGAAAAATAATGTCAGGGCCATCCGCAAGCTCATTGGCGACGCATCCGCCCAGGGAGTCAAATCCTGCATCTTCATTTACCCCGGCGCTTCGACCGAAGACTATCGCAGTTACTACAGCGAAACCAACGTACCCATCTTAAGACCCGACGCCGAAGGGCTGCCGCGTGAATTCACTCCCATTCATCCACCAGCCTACGTGATGACCTGGTACGCTGAAGATGTCGTCAAGATGATGCTGGCCAATGGCCTCATAGAATCCGATTCAAAAGCGATCCATCACAAGCCTGCGCCTAATATGCCACTGCCTGAGTTGGCGCATTCTCCCATAGATTCCATGGCCGATATTCCCGGAGGCGATTTCATCATGGGATGCAGTCCGGGCGATAACGATTGCCACGCCGACGAAAAACCCCTGCACAATGTTACGCTTAGTCCTTTTCGCATGGATAAAACGGAGATCACCAACGGACAATACAAAAAGTGCGTGGAGGACGGAGCCTGCAGCGAACCCGAGTGGAGCGAATGGTATCGTGAAAAACCCGTAGATCACCCGATTGTTGGCGTCACGCTCCACCAATCCGCGCAGTATTGCAAATTCCATGGCAAATCCCTCCCCACGGAGGCACAATGGGAATATGCAGCCCGTTCCGGGGTTCAGGAAAACCTCTATGCTCCTCTTGAAGAGATCGCCTGGTACGCCGGCAACTCTCAACGGAGTACCCACCCGGTCGCGCAAAAACGCCCCAACGCATGGGGACTTTTCGATATGATCGGAAACGCCTGGGAATGGTGCCTGGACTGGTATAGTTTCACTTACTACTACGAAAACTCCCCTAAGATGAATCCTCCCGGTCCTTCGCAGGGAATAAAAAGAATTCTTCGAGGCGGCGGATGGTTTTCCCACCCCTGGCAACTTCGCGTATCGTATCGCAACACGCGCTTCGAACCCACTTACTGGAATAAGGATTTTGGTTTTCGCTGCGTTGAAAACTCACCACATGCCAGGCAGCATTAAGCAAGCCTAAAGTTTTCGAATATCTGATTTCCTTCATGAGCAAAGCGGCTTTATCCGTTGTGGCGACGAGTTGACTAAAGCTCGGGGCTTCTATAATTTGATTTCTTGGATTTGGCTGAGGTCATTTCGTTATTAAAGCCAGAGCCGTTTGTGCGCTTTTTAGTTCCTTTATTGACAACAAAACCGGGGGATTCTCATGACGGTATTCAACGACATTCCGGGCGACAGCAAGGTTTGGAGAAACGGCGAATTTATCAACTGGAAAGATTCGACGGTGCACGTCATGGTGCACGGATTGCATTACGGTTCCAGCGTTTTTGAGGGAATCCGATGCTACAACACGCCGAAAGGCCCAACCATCTGGCGACTCGACGAGCACATCCAACGACTTCTGGATTCAATGAAAATGTACCGTATGGACACACCATACACCTACGACGAGCTTTTTCAGGCCAGCGTTGAGACGGTCAGAGTCAATGGATTTAAAGAGTGCTATTTGCGCCCCATCGTATTTCGCGGCACGGGACCCTTCGGAGTTTTCGGACAAGACAACACTATCGAATCTTATATCTGCGCCTGGGAATGGGGCGCCTACCTCGGTCCCGAGGCCCTGGAAAAAGGCGTTGACGTCATGTTCTCTTCCTGGAATCGCTTCGCCGCCAACACTATGCCCGCCATGGCCAAATGCGGCGCCAACTACGCCAACAGCCAACTTATAAAAATGGAAGCCATTGCCAACGGCTACGCGGAAGGCATTGCCCTGGATACCAACGGATGCGTCAGCGAGGGAAGCGGCGAAAACATTTTCGTCATACGCAAAGGCAAGGTCATGACCCCGCCGCTGAGCAACAGCGTGCTGCCGGGAATCACGCGCGACGCAGTCATCACGGTTTTGAAGGAACTCGGCTACGAGGTTATCGAGGCTTCCATACCGCGTGAGATGGTTTATATCGCCGACGAGGTTTTCTTCACCGGAACCGCCGCCGAAGTTACGCCCATCGCCAGCGTAGACAAAATTCCCATCGGAGCCGGAGCGCGCGGCCCGATCACCAAAGCTATTCAGGATCGCTTCTTCCAGTACGTCAACGGCGAACTGGATGACGCGCACGGCTGGCATTCTTATGTCTACTAGTTCGGCGCCGATTATATAGCGACAACTGATTAGACTAAAAAATCGATGCACACCGAACGATTCAGTAAAGAACAAACAGCCGCCGTACTGAAGCGACTGATCCCCTTGTCAGCACTTTCGCTAACGCTTATCGCCGTAGCTTTTTTTAATTCCAAAACCACCAATGAACGAATTGTTCATGCGTTTATTGCCACGTGCATCGTCATGACCTTGGTTTTCGGGGTGTTCATTTCCTCGCGTCTTTCAGCCATGCGCCGAACCCTGATAATATTTTTGCCTCTGGCCGTATTCCTTTGCCTCATTTCCTTCACGAACCTTTCACCGATAGCCGTCCCGGCGGTTCTCATTCTCGCCCTGCCGATGCTGGCTTGCGCTTTTGTCCATTTGAGGAAATGGATTGCGACGCCGCTGATTGTCGCGTCGGCTTCGCTGGGTCTCATCGGCGCGGAATATTTGCAGCCGACGCCTCCAATCTTCGCAGGCGTTTATGAAATCCACATTCCCGGCGCCGAAGGCTTGCGCTGGGATATTGACCTCTACACGAACCTCTTCGGCTCTTTCGACGACGCTCCCACCATCAGGGTGGACGGTCGGATGTGGCCGCAGCAAAAACCGGCCTGGAAGTACAGAATTTTATGGGTTGGCGATTCACAGAGCCTGGGACCGGGCGTACCGCCTGAAAAGACCGCCGCGCACGTAATGGGCGCGCGCCTGCGTGAGCATTATCAAAATTCCGGCATCCAAACGATCAATGCGGGAATTTGGGGAACCGACGACCTGATGCAGTGGCTGTACTTCGATCAGATTCTGGACAGGCTCGATCCCGATCTGGTTATCGTCACCTGGTGTGGGCGGATTGTCCCGCCTTTTGGTTCCCGCGTTGTATATCCACACATCCAGAAAATCATCGCCGATTGTCCTGATTGCCCGGCGGCTGTTTTAGCAAAACGCGTGCGCTACGGATCCGCCAACCCTTTCGTTGCCGGAATACGAAAACTCTTTTATGAGTCCAAACTCGTGCGCAACGCGAGGGATAGAGCAGGCCTCGGTCGCCCGGAACACCCGGAACTCATCCCGCAATCTGTCGAGAATCTTGGACCGATTCCTTCACCAAGCCGCGAGGAAATCATTGGGTACTATCTGGGGCATAAGAGGCGTGAGTCCTATCATCTTATGTTTACTCCCGAGATCGATGATTCCCTTGAACACTTTGAATCATCCTACGCTCAAATAATCCAAGATCTCGCACCAAATTCCTACATTGACGTCCGACCCGCTTTCGCGGGATATTCCTCAAGCGAGATTTTTGCGGATTCGGCTCACTTTCACGAGTTGGGCCATCGATTACTCGGCGAATTTTTGGCAAACGAAGTGATCAGCAAACGCATTCTGGAAGAAAATGCCCCATAAATACAAGGGATTTACAAAGCACGCCCTTTTCGTTGTTCTATTTGTCACATGCTGCACTGCATTTTTCCTGCCCGCCCTGATTTCGCCTGACAACGTCTTCGTCGGAGTTTTTCTCGGCAAAGGCGATGTGGAAGGAACGATGTGGTGGAACTGGACGGTCAAGGAAAGCATCCTGGCCGGGAAGTGGCCGACAAACACTTCCTCAATATACCACCCTTTTGGAGTCGAACTGGCGCCATTCTACGGATCGCCTCTCAACAGCCTCCTATACTTTCCATTCAATGCGCTCATTTCTCTGCCTCTATCGAACACAGTTTACTGCCTGTTCTTGCTTTTGGCCGATGCTTTGATCGGATATATCTACTTCTACCGTCATACCAAAAGCCCGGTGCTGTCTCTATTCATAGCCGCTATATGGGCTTTGGCGCCGATGAAGTTCATGGAGTACGCAGACGGCCACCTTCCTCAAATACCCGTTTGCTTCATACCGCTGGTCTTTCTGGCTCTTGAAAGGCTTAACGCCAAACCGGGTTTAAAGGCCGGTCTCCTTGCAGGGCTTTTTCTCATCCTCGATTCCTGCGGGTACTACCAACACGCATTCGCCGTACTATTTTTGTTTGCATTCTCTTTTTTATGGGGTTTTGGTTCGCGGATTATGCGCAAGGAACGCGTCGGCCCACTTGTCGCGGGGTACATTATTGCGGGCCTAGCTGTTGCAGGGGCGGCTTTTTTCTTTTACCAGCCCTTAATATCAGGCGCCGCGTCGATGGCGCCGGAAACGGGTTTTGTATACCCCGACAAGCTGCCGCTACACTTTCACGAACTGCAAACTCTTCCCGGCGCTCCTTTTCTTGAACGCACAAGCCTTATTTCCATCAATCTCAGTAATAGCGTCGCCGATCATTCGACATTATTATTTTGCTGCCTGCTCGCTTTTCTCACGCTGGCCACGACGGTCACACGCCTGAAAAAAACCTGGCCCTACCTGGCAGCCGCTCTTTTCTTCGGTATTATTTTGCTCGGCCCTTTTATACGGATTCGTTTAGGAGACCCCAGCGCAAGTATTTCACAGTTTTATGTTTGGCGCTCTCCTCTTTACGCCTTTTTATACGCCTGGGTTCCCGCTTTTTCGCGATTGTATTGGCCGGACACTTTCTGGCCCTATGCCCATTTCGCCGCCTGCGCGGCTATTGCCGTCGGCATGGGAGCAATCTGGAAAAGCCCGAATACTCAAATCAAAAAAGCAACCGGCGTGTTGTTTGTCTGCCTGACAAGTTTGATGATCTCTTTTACCATCCTATACGTTCAGAATCGCCCGTTTTTGTCGGAATTCAACAAGTCTCCGGTTATCGAATCCTTGCGGGACGCGCCCGGATCGGCATTTTTGCCCATACCATCCGGTCCTCTCGATGATTACCACCTCCCCGCAGTTGTCGGCTCCGGAAAGGCTCTCGTCGGAGGACGGGGACGCGATCTGGGCTATCTGGTCCCGCCCAAATGGGCTCAATTTTCAGCAAATAATCCCACAATGGCGTCACTGGAAAGATGGACTCCCATGAACGCATCCCGATCCATCGACATGTCCGGTATTGATCAGCTCATTTCTCTTGGCGTCGGGCGTGCGCTTTTGGACAAACAGGCATTGCTGAAGCTATTTGAAAATCCTTTACTGCCCAAAATTTCCGCAGACGACTACGAGGAGATGATCGAAGAAGTCATGAGCAAATTCGGCAAGCCAATCATCGAGGATCGCCGCTTTGCTCTTTTCAGCCTGCCGCGCATTCTTTTCCTGAAAGACACGCCGAAAACAAAAGAACCGATTATGCTCAAAGCTCAGGAAGCGCCCTGATCCTCTTCGGACTCGCTCGAAATGACAATGTGGAAATTCGGACTCGTTCAAAATGACAAAGCGGGAATTTCTTTTCATAAAGACTTTTCATCAGCCCTAGACTCAGCAATATTTGCCAATTTTTGAATTTTGCCAATTTTCAGTTTTTCTCGCCAAATTATCGAGTAAAATTGTATCCAACCGCATATCCTGATAAAATCCGCTCCATGAAAAGAGTCCTAATTTTTCTGGCGTTGGTGATTGCATTGGGAGTCGTCGTTTTTCTTTGGTGGCGGCAATCCATTCAAAACGAAGTACACTCAGATCAAATCATGGAACCGCCGGTGCAAGTCGGTGAACTCACCTACCCCGAGGATCCGGAGAAACTGCAACAATGGTTGCGGGAGACGCATTACGAACTGATTCACAACAAAGAGGATCGCGCCTTGCGCTGGGAGCCATTGCTCAAAATTTATTGCAGCCAAGGTTGCGTAGACTGCTGCGGCCTTTTCGCCTACGCCTTACAGAAGCTGAACCGCTGGGAGCAAGCCAGGCAGGTGGCCACCGAACACTCCGGCGCAGATTCGCCTTATAGTGCCTTCGCCCTGGCGCGATATTACAGCCACCACCTAAACGACGACTTAAAAGCGCTACCTTTGTACAAACAGGCATGCGCCAAAGGCCTGGCAATCAGCTGCACCGGCGCGGGAGTGATCCACAACCTGGGCCGACAGGTGGACAAGGACCACCAGAAAGCCATCGCTTTTTACCGGCAGGCCTGCGAATCGGGAGAGCCTATCGCCTGCACCAATATGGGGATGCTGCTGGAAAGCGGCGCCGGAGTTGAGCGGGATCCGCGGCAGGCAGCCGAACTCTATCGCCGCAGTTGCCAAAACACTTTCCAGTACACGCGGGGCTGCATCAATCTCGGTGTTTTGTTGATCGAGAGCGATGTCATACCGAAAGACGACGAGCGGGCGCTGGCTCTGTTTCGCACGGCCTGCCGGCACCGGGACGGTCGGGGCTGCTATTACTTGGCGCGCCTTTACGAAAGCGGCCGGGGGATCGCGCGAGACCTTCCAAAGGCGAAGGAACTGAATAACAAAGCCTGCCGGTTGGGTTATCGAACGGCCTGCGCCGAAGCTTCGGAGCCTGCGAAATAAAGTCTCATCTCCAATATCCTATAGACGCCAAAATAATCGACGCAGAAGCGCCCGTCAAAGGGCTGACCGGCAAACAGGTACGCCTCAGCCACCCGGGTTATCGGAAAATTGAGATAAAACAGTTATTCGGAGATATTCTTGGCAAAGGGATTCCTCCAAAAACGTTCCACACCGGCCTGAATGAGAAAGTCAGCGGCGGCGCAATGATTTTATAACGATTATTCGTTGACATCCCCGTTTTCATGATTAATTTTCGACTAAGTTTCGCATCTGGCGACATCTAAAAGGAGATATCTAATGGGTAAAATTATCGGAATTGATTTGGGAACCACCAATTCGGTTGTGGCTGTGATAGAGGGAAGCGAACCGCGCATCATCACAAATTCGGAAGGCGGACGCACAACGCCATCCATCGTCGCGTTCGCCAAAGACGATGCCAGGCTCGTCGGCCAGGTCGCCAAGCGACAGGCAGTCAGCAACCCCAAAAACACTATTTATTCCATCAAACGCTTTATGGGCAGACGATTTTCTGAAGTTTCCGAGGAAATTACACAAGTTCCGTATGAGATTTTTAAAGGTTCAACCGGCGATGCACGCGTCAAGGCCGACGGAAAAGAGTGGACTCCCCCGGAAATATCAGCCCTGGTCCTACAAAAGCTCAAAAGCAGCGCAGAAGACTACCTGGGCCAACCAGTCACCGAAGCGGTCATTACCGTCCCGGCCTACTTCAACGACTCCCAGCGTCAGGCGACCAAGGACGCTGGAAAAATTGCGGGTCTGGAAGTCAAACGAATTATCAATGAACCGACTGCGGCGGCCCTGGCTTACGGTATAGACAAGAAAAACGATCAAGTGATTGCCGTATTTGATTTCGGCGGCGGCACCTTCGACATTTCAGTGCTGGAAGTCGGCGAAAACGTCGTCGAAGTGAAATCGACCAACGGCGATACCCATCTTGGAGGCGACAGCCTGGACCAGCGCATCATCGACTGGCTCGTTACCGAGTTCAAAAAAGACCAGGGTATAGATCTCGCGCAGGACGCCATGGCGATTCAGAGGCTCAGGGAAGCCGCTGAAAAGGCCAAGATGGAGTTGTCCACCACCAACGAGACGCAGATCAACCTTCCCTTCGTCACCGCCGATGCCGCAGGACCTAAACATCTGGATTATAAGCTGACGCGCGCAAAGTTTGAACAACTGGTTGACGACCTGCTCAAGCGAACGCTTGAGCCCACAAGACAGGCCATGCGCGACGCCAAGGTTTCGCCTTCGGACATCCACGAGGTCATCCTGGTCGGCGGCTCCACGCGTATTCCAAAAGTGCAGGAACTGGTGCAGGAACTGTTTAAGCGTGAACCGCATAAAGGCGTAAATCCCGACGAAGTGGTTGCGCTCGGCGCGGCTATCCAGGGCGGCGTACTGGCCGGAGACGTCAAAGACGTTCTTTTGCTAGACGTTACACCCTTGTCGCTGGGCATCGAAACTCTCGGCGGCGTCATGACTCGCCTGATTGAGCGAAATACGACAATCCCCTCCCGCAAATCGGAAATCTTCTCCACGGCGGCTAACAACCAAACCAGCGTTGAGATTCATGTCCTGCAGGGTGAACGGGAATTCGCCAATGACAACAGGACGCTCGGGCGATTCCACCTGAGCGGCATCCCGCCGGCGCCGCGTGGCATTCCTCAAATCGAAGTCAGCTTCGACATCGACGCCAACGGCATCGTTTCGGCCTCGGCTAAGGATAAGGCCACGGGCACGGAGCAAAAAATCACGATCACTGCTAGTTCCGGACTGGACGACAGCGAAATCGACAAGATGGTCAAAGACTCTGAAATCCACGCTGCGGATGACAAAAAGCGCCGCGAGGAAATTGACCTTCGCAACCAAGCCGACTCTCAGGCCTACGGCGTTGAGAAAATGCTGGAGGACAACAAGGAGATTATCGGAGAAGAGGATAAAGCCACCATCGAAGCCGCCATCAAGGACGTTAGAAAAGCCCTGGAAGGCGAAGATATGGACGCCGTCAAAACAAGCCTTGACGCCCTGGAAAAAGCCAGTCACAAATTGGCTGAGGCGATGTACAAAAAGGCCGGAGACGACTCAGCGCAGGCGGGCGGCGCCGAGCCCCAACAGCCTAATGGCGGCAACGGCGAGGCTGCCGGTGATTCATCGGACGACGGCGAGGTGATCGACGCGGAGATCGTCGACGAAAAATAAAAGGACAAGGCATGAAGGTTCAAAGCGAAGTCATGGGAATGATCAAGCAATTGTCTCGAAGGCTTTCGGCCATTTCTTTGGAGGGGAAAATCAAGCAACGTGACGATGTTGAAACGCAAGGGTACGCCCTGCAATGCGACCTCATCGAAACACCCGATTCCTTTCAAATGACCGTGGATCTTCCCGGTTGCCGGTTAAAAGACATCGATGTTCGGATTACAGATAATTTTCTGACTGTACGAGCCGACCGTCGTGCTGATTCAGGCGGGAAAGGCCATCACGCCATGATCGTCGAAAGGGCCTGCGGCAAGGTTGAGCGCACGCTTGAGTTGCCATCTGCGGTCAACCCGGACTCGGTTGAGAAAAGATTGAAAAACGGGGTATTGCGAATCATTATCGGCAAACGGAGCGCAGACCCAAAATAAAATATGGGCGGGCGACGACCATGGTTCGAGTCGCCTCGGCAAAAAGCCGCCAACAATAAGAGAAAGCCGAAGCGATCCACATTCCCGGCGGACATGCCTGATGTGGATCGATTTTTATAAACTGCGCCAGACGCATTTTTGGAGATACGAAGAAAATGGCCAAAAGGGATTATTACGAAATCCTGGGCGTGAACCGGAAAGCCGATGAAAAAGAAATCAAATCGGCGTATAGAAAACTTGCGCGTAAATACCATCCTGACTTTAACAAAGACGACAAAAATTCCGAAGATAACTTCAAGGAAATCAGCGAAGCCTACGCTGTATTAACCAATGCTGAAGCCCGTCGAAAATACGACCAGTTCGGGCACAGCAGCGGTCCAGGCGCCGCGCAGGGTTTTGACTTTTCCGGTTTTGACTTCAACAATCCCGGAGGATCATTCAGAGGTTTTGGGAGTACATATCAAAGCGGAGGCATGCAGGATATCATACAGGAGCTTTTTGGCAATTTCGGCGGCGGTCGAAGGTGTCAACAGGGTTTTCCCGGAGCTGGGCGAGGTCGCCGAGCGCCCACCAAAGGTCGGGATGTGGAATCCGAAATGACCATTGAGTTTATGGAGGCCATATTAGGAACGCAAAAAAGCGTTACCCTGAATTCTGGATCATCAGCGCAAAACCTGACATTCAACATCCCCGCCGGTCTGAAAAACGGCGAGAAAATCCGCCTTCGCGGTAAGGGCATGCCCAGCCCGTCCGGTCTCTCAGGCGATCTCCTTATCAAGATCAGTATTGGACGTCATCCGCACTTTCGTCGCGACGGCCATAACCTTCGCGTTACCGTCGGCATTTCCATCGCCGACGCAATGCTGGGGGCAAAAATCACCGTCCCCACACCGTACGGGGATACAATCATGTCCATTCCGCCGGGCACGCAAGGAGGCCAGGTCTTCCGAATCGCCGACAAGGGCATCAGGCGGGAAAACCAGGACTCAGGGAACCTGTTGGCGACTGTAAAAATCCTTGTGCCCAAAGAAATCGACCGAAAGAGCAAGGAACTGATCGAGCAATTCAATAAACTCAATCCGATCCAGGGTGGCGTGCAGTAGCCATTTCCATCCGCTTGGAGCATCGGACCGGAGATAAAATCATGAAAAAGATCATCCCGATTGCAAAGCCTCAAGCCACGCAGGATGAAACGAAACTCAAAAATAAAAAGAGCCGAGAAACGCCCGTTGCAGCCAGGGATGAAAAGGAGGGCGACAGCATGGCGAAGAAAAAAGAAAAAAATGAAACGAACGCGCCTGAGTCCGAATCCGCGAACGATAATGAACAACAGGGTTCCACGGAGCCAGAACCGGAAAGCGATGAGCAGCGCTTTATACGTTGTGAAAATGAACTGACCGATCAATTGCAACGCATGACTGCGGAGTTTGACAACTATCGCAAAAAAAACGCCGGCGAGTATTTGCACGGTCGAGATGCCGGAATCGCCGATACAGTCGAGGCCATTTTGCCGGCCATGGACAGCATCGCATCGGCACTGGCCACCGTTGATGAAAATCAGCACACTGATTGCCTTAGCGTGGGCGTGCAGGCCGTCGAAAGGCAAATTCTATCCAGTCTCGCATGCCTGGACGTTGAGCGGATCAAAGTGGAACCGGGCGATGACCTGGACCCAAACAATCATGAGGTGATGATGGCGCAGGGCAGTGATGAGTTTGCGCCGGGAAAAATCATTTCGGTCATTCACCAGGGATACACGCATAAAGGCAAACTGCTGCGCGCCGCGAAGGTCATCGTGTCAAAGGATAAGGATGATTGAAAAATCATTAGGCGATAAATTCACTTTTTCGGAACCGAAAGGGAGCAACTGATGTCTGACAAGCACAATGGAGACGGCCTCAAGGTCAAGGACAAGAGACGGTTTTCGGTCGGCGATAACGGCGTTGTCCGAAATCAAGATGAGGATGAAGCAAAGTTGAAAAATGAGGAAAAAACGCCCGGCGATGCGAAGGCTGAACCAACGCCAGCCGCCAGCGACAAACAAGAAGAGAAGGCGCCCGGCGGCGGTGCGAAGCCTGAAACAGCGCCAGCCGACAGCGACAAACAAAAAGAGAAGGCGCCCGCGGATTCCGAATCTCGCCAGGAGCCAAAAAGCGAGGCAGTGCCTGTATCTTTCCAAAGCCTGGTTTTTTCTTTGGCGACTGCGGCCATGATGCATATGGGCGAAATAGCCGATCCCGAAGGGAAAAGTGGCAAAGACATCAATATGGCCAAACAAACGATCGACCTGCTGGGAATACTTTCGGAAAAAACTCAAGGCAATCTGAGCGAAGAAGAGGAAGCCTTTTTATCCTCTGTATTGCGTGATTTGCGGCTTCGCTTTGTGCAAGCCAAAAAGTGATATTGGTAAAATAAAAGACAAGGAGACCCTCATGGTAAAGCCCTTTTCGGTTCTGGCTGTCATCTTCACAGTATTGCTGGCCTTTTGCACGGTGTTCTGCACCGCAGATGACGGGAGAAGCGACGGGCCCAAAAGCGTCATCGTCGCGAAAAAAGAAGCGGCGCAAAACAAGACCGTCATCAAAGAAGAAATATCGAATGAGGACATCCACAGGGCTTCACGCAGTTTCGTCGATCTCGCCGAGCAGTCCAGGCCCGCAGTCGTCTACATTGAGGTTACCAAACGGATCCATTTAAACAACCGATCATCCTCACCCTTTTTCAACCGCAATGATCCATTCCGAGACTTTTTTGAAAGGTTCGGCGTCCCAGAACAGGATCGAATTCAAAAAGGCCAGGGATCGGGCTTCATCATCAGCGACGATGGCTATATTATCACCAACAACCACGTAGTCAGCAGCGCGGAGACCATCAAGATCAAACTTCTGGACAAGCGGAGTTTCGACGCGGAACTCATTGGGAGCGATCCGAAAACGGACCTTGCCCTGATTAAAATCAAGGATCCGGAAAAGCTTCCCGTTTTGCCCATGGGCGATTCGGACGCACTGCAGGTTGGAGAATGGGTCATGGCCATCGGCAACCCCTTCGGCCTGTCGCACACCGTGACGGCTGGCATTGTCTCAGCCAAAGGGAGAAATATCGGTGCCGGAAATTACGACGATTTCATACAAACCGACGCTTCAATCAATCCCGGAAACTCCGGCGGGCCGCTCATTAACGTCACTGGCGAGGTCATAGGAATCAATACGCTCATCAACGCCTCCGGCCAGGGCATTGGTTTCGCCATCCCCATCAATCTTGTCAAAGGAATACTCAACCAACTCAAAGACACCGGCCACGTTA